>Ga0302186_10000434_pt1 | contig 37253 bp, 20 predicted proteins | sample II_Bog_E1_2_FD_198782 | JGI IMG/M metagenome (GOLD analysis project Ga0302186, IMG submission 198782) | Peat permafrost microbial communities from Stordalen Mire near Abisko, Sweden - II_Bog_E1_1 | ecosystem: Environmental > Terrestrial > Soil > Wetlands > Peat | place: Sweden: Abisko... | reverse complement strand
TAGGCAATTATTATATCTTTCCTATTATTTACAACTTAATAATCAGTTAATTAATCAGTTAATTATCCTTCATTAATTAATAGATATTCCTATAATAATAAATACGATGCACTAAATAAATGAAGAAAAACTCCAGCTTAAATAACAATTATAGTACTCTATATTAAATGTAGGTTTACTTCTGTGTTAAGTCACATTAAACGCTGCCTCAGAATAAACTTACTGCTTAATTATAAAATGAAAACTCTTAATAGTTTTATTTATACGAATTCTTTAGCAAACTGTTACACTTTATTTCAACAATATTTACAACTATCTCGAAGTACAATTACTTCCCTGGATCTTATTTGATTTACGGCTGCGTGGAATTTATTATACACTAAATTATATTAAAGAAACATTCTGCATTTAAATGAAATATACACCTAAATTGATAAAATAAATACACTATCTTAAGACCTTAATAACTTCTTAATATCTCTGTAGAAACCCTGTATGAGATAGATGGTACAGCTTCAATTAATAGATTGCTTGCACTTCTTTGTTTGCGTTATACATCTAAATTTAGGTGGTATTTACTCTAAGTTTTATAGACTGTATGGCTATATCAATAGGTGTAGACCCTTATATTATCAAAAAATAACATGCTAATTTGATATAATTTTACGCCTATATAAAGTAAATTAATGCATGGTTCTAAGTTAAGCAATTAGAACGTCCGTTTCCTGTATAAATATATTTCTTAATGACAAATTAGTTACAAAACCCTGTATTACAAATAAAATATTTTTTTATCGTCTGGATTATTGTTTAATATACGTTGTTGATGTTATTGTTTCTGGATTATTGTACTTGATTAGCCAATATAATACTAATTCTTTTGTTTAAGAATATTGTACTATGAATTGGAGGGAATATCCAAACGCAAGGAGGCAAAAGATAAAATATATAATCACAAGCATTGCTTTAAGGTGTGAAATGAAAGATATTCGACTGAATTTTGCTTTGTTGTTAGTAATATTCGGTCTTAATTAACTAAAGGTTAATGCCACTCTTATAATTTATCATAATTATTTGATTGAGACGAATGGATCCTATTTTTGATATTTTTGAATGACTCACACAAATATATGAATTCTTTTTAATTTAAACTTTCCAGCATTGGACCTCGTTACCCTTTAATCCTCGAATCATGTATTTTATATTTGGAAAAAATATATGATTGTTGCGGCAACAGTGTCAGTAAAACTAAATGATTTTCGAAAAATATTCAAACAGTGACTCTTTGATGACTTATGATGAGATTTTTATTAATTTAAATAAAATCTATGAAAATTCAAAACTGAAACTGAAATTATATCTATTGAAGAATTTTCATAAACAAAAGCGAGTAAATTCTAAAACAATATAACAATTAAAAAATGAACTGCAGTGATGTGACTCGAATAAATGATAAAAGATTATCAATTAACAATAATTTTACCTTTTAGCAGCACATTAAATTTATCATCCCATTCGAAATCGACTGAATATTTTAAATCAAATATCTTTTTCCACATAGATTATTCAAAATAACTCAATCCTTTATCAAAACAAAGATCTTGTAATTTTTTAATAATTTTTTAATTGTTGACATAGTTATCTTCTCAGAACTAAATATTCATTTGCTGAAAAGTTATTAATTTTTAGTAATTCATCTAAGATAGTAATATAATTGTTAGTTTTGTGTAAATTTTGAGAGGAGAATAACATCTTTAATATCTTAATTAAGCTTCACTTTTAAGAAGTAAGGTATTCAACGCTGTCTATTTTCATACTATTAAAAAATAGTAGATTTCAATTTATCAATGATCCTTTCATCTCAATAACTATCAAATTCACGTACACAATCCATCATATTTAGATATTTAAATTTATGCCATCACTTGCCAGCACTGAAAGATGCATTCAGATCATTCATTTTTTGAAGCAACTCAAATTATTCTATGATCGATTCGTTCACGCTCCGCACATTTTCTGGGATCCAATTTTCATAGAACTTTATAACAGAATAGGTACGGTTCGAGCTACAGGTCTTGCAACCTATCCAATCATTTCATCTCCAGTGTGGAAGTCACTGAAGGCAAGCAAGAGAATTCCAGTGATGCTGATGTAAAGAATGGGTCTGCCCACAATATTTGCTCTTTGATTGGTCAGCCACTTATCGCTGGTGACGCTACCGGCTAAATAATAGTAGGCCTACTTTTTGCAGTGGGGAGTTGATATTTGCGAACAGAGAACATTTTCATGAAGTTGCGACTGAACATCACTCTTTATCAAATAATATATAATAAAAACAAAATATGCTGCATGATGAAGACTGGGATTTCACACATTTTATTCGATATTAAAGCAAGAAATTGAACTATGAAAATAGTTTGATAGGCATCATAACATATGATATTATCTCGATTTAATTTATAAATTTGAATTACTCAAAAATGCTTGACAAGAACACAATAAGAATAGTAGCACTTTTATGCCTGTTTATTATTCAGCTTCAAGGATCAGTAAAGACTTTATCTTCGGGTATGTTAACATCGATATAGCATGCTTATGCGACATTTCCTCATCGTGTGATGAACAATGTTGCTGCGATACGGACTGCCCATCAAATGCAGTGTCTTACTGGAATACATACAATTTATGTGCTAATGACGGGTTTACTATTCCATTCTGTACATCCTTTTACGGTCAGCCGATGCAACTATATGATCTCTATCAGGGACTAAGGCTCATCTATACTGTAAATATACCCACAACCAGGTGATCAAAAGATTGTTTTGTATCTCAAGGGTCAATTTCATAGACCCAACCTCCTCTTATATAACCACCTCCACCGACTCCCAAATACCGACTTTAGTCACCTCCCTTTCAGCAGTTAATCCGAACATACTGGCATTGTCACAATTAACGGCCTATCCATCGTTACCGCAGCGTAACGGGATGGGACTATGTTTAGCAACATCAGCATTGAGGAATTTGGATAATCTTAATGATAAATGTCGGGTATACGTAAGTTCATCAGCAGCGATATCAAGTAATCCCTTACTATCAATCAATCAATTTATTAGCAGCAATGGATTGTTAAGTTCATCTCTAAATGTTTACTAAATGTAAAGTCCATCTTCTGTGCTTCCTACTAAAGTTACTATTTCGACTGTGCCGGGCTGTATTGTGGGAACTACAACAAGTGTGTGCTACGTGATTAAACAGTTAGTTCTTTTCTTCATCAGTAGTACATCAACTGTAATCGATTATACATCTTCCTATGTCGTATTGGGTCAAACTACTATTAATATTGGTAGTCCGTCTTACCTATATATCACATATAGTTATCAGTTCATACCATCAGTTGGCTCCTATCCGTACTCTTCGAACCAGGGCTATACATTCGGTAGCTACCTCACCCTAATTAACTCTGTCACAACTACTACTAGTACTACATACTATAGGATTTTTAATCCTATTAACTTAGCTTTTCGCAAGATAAATGGCGCTTGTAGAAGCATTACGACAGACAATGCCGATCAAACCAGCCTCATTCAACTGAGATTTGGCATAAACAGTGTCTACACTTGTCAAGGGACTACTTCTCAAATTTATACCAATTTAAATGCAGCCTTTAAGTTAGTCGCGGCTATCGGCTCTGCTAGTACCAATTTGAATGATTATGTTCAGGTAGAGTTTCCTTCTACTTCTCCTCAACCAAATCAGAATATTCAGTTGTTGTTCTACTACATCTCTATTGGGGCACAACAAAATCCACAATATCAAATAATGAGGGTAGTAGTGAATGGTCTGAGCATTTCTGGCAATGGGCAACCGACCTTATTTGTCTAATACCAACCCCTCAGTAATAATGTGTTCCTGAACGTACCCAACCCACCTACAATCAATGCCTACCTTCCTGATGATTTTTTATATCCATTCTACGTGGCTTGAACTAGCCACTAATCTTATATGTCCCGGTTGATTTAGCATATATACAATTTAGCAATATACTAAAAGAATGAACAAAACAATACTTTTCCTTCTCCTCCTAGTTGTAATCAGCAACAGCTCTATGTTTGACAATCTCATAAACAATGTTGTCGACACTACTACCAGTGCCGCCAACTCTTTAACTAGCGATGTTACGGGAGCAACATCAAGCGCAATAGATTCAACTACATCAGCAGCCAACAGTGCCTTGAATACATTAGTTCAGGCAGTGAATGTTGCCATCAACGACACTGAAAATGCATTTGAGACAGCTATGTCAGCCATGAAATCAGATGCAAGTTCAGTCATTAATGATACAGAATCGGCAATAAATTACGCAATGAATGAAATAAAGAACTAGTCTGAATCAGTATTTAATTAAATACAAAATTATGCTTCCAATATGTGCGACAACGAGTGTACCTCTTTCTTTAACCTCCCTTGCTTTGTCTTGTTTGGCTGCACCACCAAGTTGCGCAACTTCTTTTTAATTTTAGTGCTGCCTCTATTTGTGGTCATTATTATTATATGTGGGTGTTGCACTGGTCTTTTCAACGTCTCTTGCTTTATCAAATTTCTTGGAATAATCTCGGGAATCTATATTATTATTCTAATTATGTAAAAATGCAAAAAAGGTTAGAAGTAATAGGCTGATAATAAGGAAACTGAAGCAAATGAAGAAGCCCCTAACACATCCAAACACCTTGCCCACAAAGTCTGATTTTTATTATTTATATCTTAAGGATAAATTATCATTTGTTGATTTTATATTCAGGGGGCTTATTGAGTGAAACTTATCTTAGAGGATTTTTAAACATACCTTTCATTTTAACAGCAACCAAATTCACTAGGAATGCAGTAACTGCCAGGTCCAGGGGCTTAATTATAGAAAAAATACTTTTGCAACGATTGGCAAATGATTGACGGGTAGCATGACCAAAACTGCGAACTTTAGAATTATGAAGATTTGACAATGAGTATCGCCCTGAGCTTGAAAACTCCACTTTAGATGTGTCATACCTTCCAGGTCCGGGGAATGGGCAATCTAAGGGTTTGAATCTTTCCCCTCCAGAGTTAAACTTGGCAGCTTTATGATTAGAGTGTTTGGAGTTGAAAATAGTTCCGTCTTTTGTGAAAAAATTATTCTATTGATCTTAATTACCACATCAGTACATGTTCCTGGACCAGGGACCTTTTAGGCTTCTGGCTGAGGAGGTTTCACCTTTCCCCTTAATGAATAGGAAATGTGACTAGTTTTTTTGAGAGGTTCATAGGCTCCAGGACCGGGGTTTTTGTTGTTTATAGTTGATGCCAGAGGCCCTGTAATGATCATGCCCTCACGACTCTATCCAAAACAAAATCCTGGCTTATGTTTCGATTCAGGATCGAAGGTATCTGGAATGCTATAGACGTTAGGAGGTGGGCTTGAGGGTTGACTGCATTGAGATAAGTTTACTCTTTTGTAAAATCATATTTGTTGCCATATCCAAATGTAGTGGCTCTTTTGTCAACCTTTGGTGACACATTGTAGAAGATTTGTGACCTGAATAAATGAATAAAAACTTATTCTCTTTATCTGAAGAGAAGCGATTAGCTTTTGAAAAAGAGAAGGCCATTTTAGAAGGCGATTTATTGACGGGGGAAAAGCAATTTTGTTTCCAATTCGAAGTTATTGTTGACATTCTTCCAAATTAATAAAAATATATAGATAAAGAATAATTTACCAATATTCACAAACTGTAATTTTTAGTACCTGTTGATGAATTAGTTGGAAAATTAAATTAAAGATCACAATATTTACTTCGGAGATGGTCAATTAAAATTAATAATAATAATAATATAAATTCGTTAGTATGCTTGATTCTTAGACTGCCAACAGTAAGAGCTTGTGGGAGCAGATGCAACAGGTGCGTGATTTTCAGGAAAAGACAATCAAATATCTCAATCTTTGCCAAAAAATAGTGCCTCAGGATAGTGAGATCAACTAATTTTTAGACCAGCAGGATTAGGAAACAATACAACCATTTCATGAATTATTTTAATCAAAAGTCTCTTGCGAGGATAAACTTGATTATTAATTCAGTTAAAAGAAATCTGCGAATTAATCACCTTTAATGATTGCATAAAGTCATTACATAGGTCCTCAGCAAGACATCCGCCTCAGTCGCATCTTTGACTAGATTCATCTAGGTTAATAAATTACAGCCAATAACTATATTAACACGATCTAGATATAGCTTCGTATAGAAGATGAAGTTATTCACCTTGAGTTATCCAAACCTGACATCTATAACTTATCAAATTTCAGTTCTTTTAACAACAATAAGGCAAAAGAGGAGTCTTAATATGAATTTAAAGATCTATTGGAAAAGATACAGCAACAGACGGGTAGAATACTTACTGGGAAGGGAATAGACAAGATAGTCTTGCAGATTTAGCAAATAATCGACTCACTCCACTAACTTCACTAGAGCAGGGAAAAATAGGAAGAGTATATAAGTTTAGACGAATAAAAAACTGTAAAGAATCCTCTCATTGAGAGTGTTCTTACCAACAACAATCAGTTGGATAACATGGTTCATAGATATGATATTGAACTGAACAATCAAATTTTTAAAAAAGTAAAAGCATCCAAACCTGGCAATGAACAGGCAGCTAAACTAAAATACACTTCGCTCAGAAAAAGTATAATCAATGGTTTTCAGACAGAAGCTGGAGAATAGGAAAAAAAAGATAGAAAGGTAAATGTTCCATTTAAAAATTTTGCAAAAAAAGGAGGGCAGGACAATAAATAAAATTTGAGTGAGTTCTTTGCAAAGCCTAAAACAGAAATGGTTCATATCAAATAGTTAAAAATATTGCGGCGCAACAATCAAAAGTGTGGATTAGTGATGCTGTACAATTCATTGAAAGATATCGATAACTTTTGCATTGTCAATAAGTTGTCAAGCAAAGAGAAAGACAAGATCACAAAGGCAGTACAGACTGGTAAAATAACGCTTAATCTTGATTGATATTTTAATTTCCTATTAAAATTCAATGCAATTTAATGTATAGCTTATATTATTTGATCGGAATTATCGGATATTTATTAGGTCAGATCAAAAGATCATGGCTAGTTGATAATGCGTCTGTATATGCTCACAAGTTCCTATTTTGAAATCTTTCCATCGCCGTCTTTGTCTATTGCTTTTATAAATTGACGCACTTCTTAATCTTTAACTTCACGAGTGCGTCCCAATGACAGAAAAGCATCTTGAATGAGAGTGAAAACCTAATTAGACTCAAGCTGCCCAGAGCGGTCAATGTCATATTTCCTGAAAATATTCTAGACAGCCTGCTTTAAATGATCTTCATTAGTTTATGAGCTCATAAGTTACAAAGTATTAGAACAACGAAATAATTTGCAAAACTTAAATAAAATAAATAATATGACTTAATTTTTATGATTCGAAAGCAGTAACCTCTTTATTTATAATCCCTTTTGCAATGGAGTGTCTGCTGTTAATTATCTGATATGTTAGAAGTGAGATATAAATTATATTTGAATGAACAGCCCAAGCAATCCAAATTACTCCTACGGCGACCCAAATGTGCAAAATAGCTTCACAGTCAACCCTCAAGAGCAAAGCAATTCACGAGTCAACAAGAGCTTCGTTGATAACAAACCTATGATCCAAGGACTAGTACGCTCAGTACTCAAAGTCGAAAAAAATGGAGAAGCGCACCTTATTAATACAGGTCTGACCGACATTGAAGGTGCCAAACAGATCGCACAAAACATCTTTGGTTTTTATGACAAAGATAGGAGTGGAAATATCGATCAAGTTAAAGTAAACTTAAAATTATACAGACCATGCCAATCCTGGCCAACGCCTACAGAGTCTTTAACTCCAGTTATAATCCACAGAAAGAAGATGTTAATTCTTTCTTTGAAACTCTAGACGTTGACCACAATCGCAAGGTTACGGTCTAAGACCTGGAAAACTTATGTGTGCGATATCTTACAGGTACGACTCTGGGCGTCCCTTATCGCTTCCACGAGCCAAGATCTAACAGCTCCCAGCCCCGTCTCAACTGATTCATATCAGTAGATACATATAATCAAAATCAGCATTCACATTTTTCGTTTTCATTGGCCTCATGTTTGGAACTGAGTTGAAAGCCTCTCTGTTCAGCTGGTCCAGTCTCTTGCTTCTTTCTTTTTTGTATTTCTAGGTATGAGAACAAATACCTTCGAGCATGAGCATAAAGGTATGGTCAACGTTGTCGTTGGTGAGTGCACTAGTTTACTAAAAAAATACTCCTAACTCCTTCACCATCCTTTTTCCCTCTGCAGTTGTTACTACTTGCTAGTTTTTTAAATCCGATTTATTACCCACCACCACGATTACAACGTTAGGCGAAGCATGCTATTTTATACCCTCAATCCACTTTTTCACACTTTGGAAGGTTTTTTATTTTGTGATGTCATACACAACCAATGCGCCCAAGGCTTTGCGATAATGACTAACTCATCGAAAATATACGCTGCTGTTATCGATCTATATTGCTACTGGCCAGCTAAGATAAATAAGTCTGTACCTGTGTCCCAGATTTGAGCTTTGATGCGCTTCCCATCGCTGAGTCTAACCATTTTGGAGGAAAACTATACTCCGACTGTAGGCGCGATGTTCTTTGTATTTTAATTTCCATTTTTAATGAATTTGTAGACGAGATTGGTCTTGCCGACGTAGGCGTCTCCTGCCAGTATAACTTTATGATGGTTGAACTACTCTTATAGAGGTCGTCGTAGTTGTCGTTCATGCTGATATCTTAAAAGCCTTAATCAAATTAATATCCAAAATAATATCATTGCATAACAACAGGTGTTTCTTTTCTATGAATTTGTCCTTTCATCTGCAATAAATGAATTCTTCCGTATATTTTTGCAATCTAAGCTACTTATATATGCCAATAAGATTATAAACATTAAAAAGGGAAGTGAGATCATGACACTTAAGCACGATTCTCGTCGATGAACGAATGTTTCAGCTTCAGATGGAACTTTAGAGAAGTTTATGATCCATATATTTTACTACATTTAGAACACTAAGTTATTAGACGTATACCTTGTAATCTCTTTTTATTTATTTGAATGTTCGTCTGTTTTTCTTCTTCAGATGAGTTTATGATTAGCCGGCCCCTATCGATGGAAATTCTCCAGAGTCATATAATTCTTTCACTCTTTCCTCAAGATCTTGGACTCTCCTGTTCAATTCTACTATTAAATCTTCCTCCTGACAGAAAGTGGCTTAATTATGATGAAAATCGAGAGGATCCACTTAAGTTTCTACATTTTACCAGTGATACCTTTAAAGGCTGAATTCCTATAGTCATAGGTATGGGGCTTATCTTCTGCTTTTTTCATGCGATTATCCGTCAGAACAATCACCCCCAGCACTCTACCTTTATTTGAAGAAGCGTTGCTGCTTTCTATTTCTGATAATTGGCAATTCATTATTTAGACCTTCGGAATATAAATAGAATAAAAATTATAAACCTATATTGATCTATCGTAGAAATTTATAATTTGCATATTCAAGGCCAGAATTAAACTCTTCCTGCCTTAGCTAATCAAACAACACTCATTTACCTTCGAATAATATATCATTGGGTTTTAAAATTATGATCGCTACATCATGAGCATTAATAAACAAAGATTAGATTCATCAAGAATCAAGAAAGTTAAAATTGAACTAGTAGCATAGATTTTTCTTCCGAAGTGACTGTATAATATAGATAACTCCTTTGCTACAGCAGAATTATTATAATATAAATTAAATTTTATGAGTTTGCTGGGTAAAAAAATCTTAGTAGTGGGAGGAAATGGCTTTGTTGGCAACTACTTTGCCTCACGGTTAGTGCAACAGGCAGCCAATGTCTTATCTATGAGTAGGTATCCACTGCTTTACTTAGAAAAGGAATTAAATATGATTATCCAGAAAATAAGCAAATCGACTGGCTGATAGGAGACATCCTCGAACCAACCAAATATGCATAACAAATTAATAGCGCAAATGTAATTGTGCATACAGTGGGAACCCTTATAGATACTTCAGTCACGAAGGGAACTGCTCCAGGTGGACCAGGAACCTACTAACAGGTCAATAGAGACTCATTTGCTAGTCTCCTCAATACCCTAAAATCTCCAAAAAGGATAATATACTTGTCATCTGCTAGTCATCCTCCCTTCTTGTAAAGATACCTAACAACTAAACATGAGGCCTAAATTATGCTATTTACTTCTCAGCATTAAGGTTATAGCCTCAGGCCAGGATTTATAAATTCTTGGTAGCATCGTAAGTGGAGTATTCCATTAAAATATGGTATTGACATTTGGAGTAATCTTTATCCTTTTGTATAGAAACTAGTATATGCTATTTTATATAGACTCCACCCCAAACAAATTGCCAAAAAATACTGAAACAGTTAAAACAATAAAACACCAGTCTGTAATAGTTGGGTGATGCCTTAGTGGAATTGTGCCTCAATGGTAGCTAGACTAAGATATTATAAAACGCGTCTATTCAGCATCTAAGCCAGCAATATAGAAAGTCTCGCTCTGTCTGAAGAGATTTGATAGTATTAGATTGTTTGGTAAAATATATTGATAAAACTCAAAATAACGTTATTTTTATCCGAATATTGATTTCTAAAAATTAAAATGCTATAATGGATAATTAATTAAGAAGTATTTATACAATAATCATATCCATTTAGTATAAAGTTCCCTAATTAAATTATCATAATTTTCATATTTGAGGTATTCTTGCATTTTAAATGTTTATGAATTTACTATTCTTACATCCTACACATCTTTCAAACTCATCAAATATTTTTATAACTTCACTAATTGATCATCCTACTTTCCCTTTAAATAATTTAAAATAGGGATACCATTTGATAACTGCATCATGTACGAATGAGGCGCGTTGTCCACCAATACAATGTTCTACATCTTGCGACCTAGTACCCGTAAATCCTTTACAAAAAGTTGGTTATTGATGCATGTACAAGACTCTCTGTATAGACGGTGTTTTATACAGTTAAAAGGGTCGAGGTAGTCTAGAATTGGGTCAGCATAACATTGATTACCAGCAGTAAAGATTATCACATCAAAATAACGGCTGATATTTTTAATTATCTATTTAGCATACGGACGAATATGCACATAGCCACTGGTTGTCTTACCTTGAAGTGACTTAAATGGCACTTTAAGTTCATATCCCTTCACCATAAACTAATTTGTGTGAATTAACGTTTAATCCATATCAAAAACGACTGTTTTTTTGTCTAAATCAAAAGATGGTTACTTTCCGTTTCAGGGGGTATTCTTGGATCTGGATTTTTGCCTCTTGCAAGTTGAACTGCCTTAAGGAATTGTTTAAATGTAAGAATGGAATTGTGAATATGCATGTATATTTAATTTGTCACCAAGGATTTTCTTCCAAGACACTATAGGAAATAAGGAGGCATTTAAGCTGATTTTTATACGTATTATTTCATGTAAAAATCTGATTTTCTTATGAGACCTGACTTATTTTTTTAGATGCAGTTGATACTGATAGTTTGACAGTAGCCAGTATTTTCTTTTCCCTCTTTTTATTATTAAACTCGAAGCAATCCTTTGATTTTAGCACTGAGAGTAGCAAATTTATTATCAATAGGTTTGAAGGGTATTAGAATGGGTTTTTTTCGTGATTTAATTTGATCGGCTGCTGAGTTTCTGAGTCTTATAATTGGTACGTCTGTGATTTATTGAGAGTCTTCTCTCTCAAGAGAGACATGGTCTGAAACGAATTGAGAAGATAATTGCTCCCCTGGTGTCGACTAAGAGAGAGTTTATTTTAAAAAGCAGTTTCTTTTGAGAAATTTCTTCTTTTTTGGATGCTAATCATTTTATAATACAAACACACTAGCGAATTTATAAAAAAGACAATTTACAACTAAACTGTCATTGAAAATAGACAAAGTAAATAAAGCAAAGCTATTTAAATAGAGGAATATTCGATACTTTTCTTAAAGATAATTATTCGAATTATAATTAGAAGATGAAATATCTATTCTGTGGTTGGAATTAAAATATCAAGTTGAAGAAGAATTAATTTTATTTGCTGCTTCTATAATAATTAAAATGCAGAAATAACGATAAAATCACAAACATAAAAAACAATTAAATTCAATTGACTACAACGACCAGAAGAGAAAAATGCTGCAGAAGTATATGGATTATTAAAATTATAACCTTTCTTTCGGACGCAGTCGACAAATTCGCAGGCAAAGGATGACATCAAGTATATATAACAACCCCCATTACCAAGGTATATAGTCAACATAAGGTCAGAGAACTGATGAACGCACGCCAAAAGACATTGGTAAAACCGAAAAGATTTATATTGACCCCAACCATTTAAGATTTAAAACGATGGATGTTGATAGTTTTAAAGTGGAGGACAATCTCCTTGAGCATAGATACTCAACTATCAAAAGGAATAGCAAGGATAATAATTCTGATGTCACGAAAAAGGAAGTTCTACAAAAATAGGAAGACTTTCTCAAATCAGCAGAGTCAAATAGTCATGCAAAGTAAATTATTGTTCAGGATTATACCATCAAAGACGAGGAGAAAACTACAGCTGAATCATCAGGTAATGGTACTTTAGAACTGAGCTAAGGATGGGTGTATAAGGGTGAATATGTTTAGGGGTTATTTCATGGATATGGTGAGCTTTTTCATTAAAATAAACTCATCTATTCTGGAAAATTCGAGTATGGATATTTCTCAGGTTACGGCAAATTGCAATTTCATCACGTGTTTTAAAATTTGATTTCCGCCAAAAGCATTTCAAATTTTCTTGAAGCACGTGCTTAAAAACGCAATTAGCTCCAATATGGGCATGAAATAATGTACAACTGGACTGCATATTTTGGCTAATTTAAAAAAGGTACGATAAAAGGTTTCGGTTAACTCTGGATCAGCACTGGTGAAAAGATTATTTCTAAATGGAATGATGGTAGACCTCATAAAAAGCATTGCTCAGTTATATCGAGTAGTTCCATTAATTGATTATTTATATTTTTGATTGCTTAGTAAATACAAAATGAATAATTTGGGCAGTACAAACAAAAGGAAGGATTTTTATCAGGGTAGTAAATCCAAAAATAGCAAAGTTAACAATTCAACAGTGTAAGACATCTTTCCCTTCCAAGTGAACAATCAATAATATTTAACTCCATAGACTAAACAATATATTAATGAACTGGAGCGAATATATATTTAAAGGTACAACATCCTTATTAGGAATCGCGCAATATACGAAGATATTATTGATAAGTAAGTCTTATATTAGGATAGTATATCGACTGAACTTGACCAGCAAGGAGCTCCGATTAAGAAATTAACCGATCTTTTTTAAAGTGTTACTCACTAAAAAATAAATAATTTGCAAAAGCAAGGATGAAGTGAAGTTTTATATGTAATTTTAGCCTAAATTATTCTTTATTAATTAATTAATGACTTCTGGTTAAGCGAGAGAGTGGACGCCGGAGTAAAATTTAAAGGAGGCTATTATCTTTAAATAATCCGGAAATAAACAATTTAACAGCAAAGACTACAAAGAGGCTTTAAGAGCCTATCATAAAGCTATTCTCCATCTGACTGGAATCATCGACAAAACATCATCTGTATCAGCCTATTCCAAAACTGTGGCCAGCTAGGAAGTAGCCGCTCAAAGCAGTGAATTAAAGTTTAGTATCTATATGAACATGGCTCAAATTTATCTATTTGAAAATAAATTCAATCGTGGTCTCGAGGTGTATTGATAGTGTTATGCAGTCTAGCCAAAGCAGTGGTCATCAAATCAACAGCAAAACTTTTCTACCGTCGCGGACTCTGTAATATGAGGCTCTTGAATCTTAACCAGGCTCGATAGGATTTTACTAAAGTTTTAGATTTAGACCCGACCATGAAAGGATAGATATAGCGCCTAACAAAATAATTAAAAGAACTGTAAAAAAAATAGGATTAAAAATCAAAAAACATGTTTCAAAAAATTTTTAAATGATTGACCTATCTTAGCTTATCATTATGTAATATCACTTGTCTATTCAATTCCCATAAAACCCAATCCAACTTATGCCTATTATTGAATCTATGACTTTCGATATTGAACTCGATTTCGCAGCTTTGACTTCGATTTCTTTAGATTAATATTTGGATTTTATTTGGTCTCAAAAACATCCTTCAAATTGATTTAGGGGGTTTCCTCGATAATTTGCATGCATTGAATAATCTCTTTGTTGCTTGGGGAAGGAATGGTTTCCTGCATCGAGGGTCCTTCAATTTCTGAATAAGTCTTTTCAGTGTCAAAAAATTATTTTGTTTGCTTGCTTGAATGGGGAGGATCATCCATCATTGATAATTACTATTTCTTATTTTCCTTGCTTTTTTTTAAATTTTAAATTTTGATTCTGCACTATCTAACCCTGTTTTTACAAGCATTGATGCATACGTATCCATTTCTTCTATCGTAGTAAATAAAACCTAACCCTAATACAAAAAGAGCAATAATGATGATGACTTCGAGGTGATTGAGAATGAAATTGACATCAATGGTTTGTCCCTCCCCGCAGCTGACCAGAATTATCATTAGATGTAAGACCAATATAGTTATGAGTGGCTGTCTCATGAGTAAGGAATCAAATTATTATTGATTCTATTTGATATCAACTCATAGTCATAATAAACATTTTGTGTTTTAATCTTAGCCGTATCTTAATAATTCATGCCATTTATCAATAATATCAAGTGAGTAAAAATGAGGATTCTTCTCTTCATAAGGGAATCTCCATTTTGTTCTTGATAAATTTAACCAAACCGATCACGTTAATATCGTGATTCAATATCTTTTAGCAATCTCTAATGGCCATTTCTCTGTTTTCGCGCGCACTGCGCTGCGGATATTTGTTCTTGATGATCTTGTAAATCCTTCGAATGAGTCTGTGCTTAAGTTGGCTGCTATCTACGATTGGCTAGTTCTAATAACTAGCAGTTTCTTGATAAAAATCAATCCTTGCTAACTCTTCCATGATCTTCTTCTCGACTTGCACAAGCTCCTGCCGTAGTCGTTCGATAATTTTGTTCTAGCTTATCATTTTATTTACATCATAGATATCCTTCTATCTTGATATCTTCACCATTAATCTTATCCCCGATATTATAAATCGATTCATCATATCCTTTGTAGTAATCTTCTGCATTCGCTCAATGAGCCCTTAGAAATCTTTGTTGCAGCTTCGACCTTATTCTATCTTGTTTATAATCGTTACAATCCTTCCCTCGAGAGCATCATGACATTTACGGTATGGAACAGATTACATTTCTCCTTTGTGAATTTTTCTGTAGGATTTCCTGATTTAACTGTAAGAATAGGGATCATTTTCACTGAATTTAGGAACTCCTTTTTTTATAGTTAGAGATTGAGCATCAGGGATGATGATTTAGCTCAAACATTGAATTGAAGAAAACTAAGCAAGTTTTTTAGAAGTCACCTATTCTTATACTTTTACTGAAGACTCTCCCTCGGGAGTAACTGGGTCATGACGCAGATCTATTTCAGAAGATACTCGTTTTACTTGCAAGGCGCTGCTGCGAGTTAGGCGCTTAGGCGGGTTCTCGTGGTTACAGACTGAAGGAACTTCGTTATTAGGGGCCGATGTACTCTCCTTTTCGATTTTTTATTTAGTTTATTATTATTTCGGAGGTTAGATATGGTGTGAAGGACATTGATTATCGATGATGATGACCTTATCCTCACATTTCGGAGTTGTTTCTCTTACGGCTTCCAAGTTTTTCAATTGCCTAGAGCTTCTAAGTGTCATGGGTGCGTCCTTGGTTGCAGCTATAGAGTTCATCTATTATTATAATAATATTTGATTAATTAATTACCTTTCCATCCATAATTTGTGATTCAGTGTCACTGGGACACCATCTTCAGTAATACAAGTTATGAGTTGCTTTCTCATATCCAGATGATTCTCATTCGTTGATCTAATTACAGTTCACAATGACTTTATTCAATCAATTTTCGAGAATGGTCATTTCTAAACTCAAAGGCAGTTTGAATTTCATGGGCTTTTTCTCCTTAGAAGGGAGGGATTTTGATTAATATAAACTTGGTGTATTTTAGTATGTTTTTGGTTGAAGGAGTGCAGAATGTTTATTGATGTTTTACTTGTTTAAAATAAAATATAACATCCCTTCAAAACACGTAATGACAATATTATTTGATTAATAGTATATCTCATTTATTAACAGTTGAGCAGGCAAAAATAATAAAGAGAAACAAAATTATCTATTAGGAAGTACCAGCTGAACTTATTTATGATCGATCGAAGAGAGCAAATATATTTATGCTTTTCATTTCGATGCAAAGGTTAATATGTCCTCGATTTTAAACACGATATCCTGTTAAATGTTCAGTGCATTCTTCAAAATAGCTCTTGAATGTATAATTACGATTTTGAAATCATCTTACTCTTTATTAAATTTTTATGTAAGAAGAGAAAGACTCCGAAGAAATGGAGAGGATCAATGATAACATCATTGAAATCGTCCATAATGTATCGTTTAACTGGGACAATAGTTGCATAATCCTCGCCACTAATAAGGGCTTTAGGATCATCGGAACTCAACCAATCAAATTGAAGCAATGTCGAGATCTTGGAGCACCGCTTCAGTTTGTTTAAATGTATGATCGCACTAACCTACTTGCCTTTGTTGGATTCTAGCATTCATCATTTGTCGCGCACAAGGTTGCCATCTTTGATGATAGTACACCAGTTTCAATTCAGACAGTAACAGCATTGTTGCCGATCTTTCATTCTAGTCCAATATTTTAGCCATCAGAATAAGAATGAAAAAATTGATAATTGCCCTAAGCAACAAAATTTTTGTGCTGGATTTTCTGACCCTCAACATTTAACAAATTATACCAACCTTCACTTTCGAGGAAGACTAACCCTATGGTATGATTTCGATGAATAATGACCCTTAAAATATGATCCTTGCCTGTCCGGCATTAGAAGTCGGCACTTTTCTATTAGTGTTCATAAACAGCGATAAACAAAGGCGAGTTCCAGCACATCAGTCACGTTCAATACATCTTTTTATTTTAGTCCTCAGCGCGATCGCCATCACGCTCAACGGTGATAAAGTTGCCACATCAAGCGAGAAAGGGCAAAATATTCGCATTTTTAGCGTCGAAACAGGCGACATGATCCAGGAATTCAGACGGGGAAACGAATACGCAATGATATATTCAATGAGTTTCAGCAAAGGAGGTAATTGGCTGAGTTGTTCAAGTGATTCGAACATCATCCATATTTTTCATTGTCAGCCCTGCCATGAGGAAGTATTCATAAGATAAATCAGTTGGAAAGGCGGTATCATTCCGTCACTGAAATAACATACGAAAATCCAAAATCAAGGTTTTATTGCCTACGAAATTTGCTGCCTTATTTTGATGCATAGTACAGTTTTTGTAGGTATGAAATGCCTGAATTCTAATCGTAGATGAAAGCAGTTGTAGCCTTCGGCTACCATGATAATGCTTTGCTAATCGTCAATGATTATGGCACTTTTAAGAGAGTTGGTTTGAATATAAATGGAGGTCGGTGTAGCTAAACTCTCGAGGTAAATGAATTGCTTTAGTTAACGAAATGATATTAATCAAATTGAGATGTATTTTTCTTGATTTTACATCATTATCATAATTTGTAATCTCTAATAAATGACCAAAATCAGTCCAATTCGTCAAGATAGGCCATCCTGTTCTACAAAGAGGCTTCTTTGTGTTATTACCTCACCTCCTTCTATATTTTTTAACTCACTTACTCCTACCCTTCTGCCTTTGGAGGCACTTTTTCAGACTAACTTTGATCTTTCTCACTTGGTTACTTTTCGCTCAGCTATTTTTAACTTTCAGCTTCACTATGTTTTGAGGAAGTTCTTTCGCTATTTTATTGACTTTCTTATGGAGATTTATAAGTTTACAAACTTACATCACCTGAATGAATTTCTGAATCACTCTAACTTGATTCTGCTTTCATCTTTTCTTTCCTCCCCTCTTCTTTATATCGATCAATTAACCTTTTAAAGTCTTAATGCTGCCTCAGTTGCTCTTCCTCCTTCTCTTTTTGATATAAAGTTCGCTACTTCCGTTCCTCTTCCAGTCCCCCTCGCGCCCATGCTTCAGCAAATCTTCTTTAATCCTCGAAAACAGGTTTATCATCAAGATATTTTAGTTGAGGTATCTTGCAGATGATTGTTTTTCTGTAGTGTGAAATACGTTTAGTGAATTAGTTATTTTGCATGTAAACCACGGCAATGTTGGGCATTTTCACCAACACTTAGGGTAAAAATTATTAAGTTTTAATCGCATTATCTGAGATATCCAGAGCACTTATGCTAGGGCATTCAAGAAGTCCTCGTAAATCTTCAAGATCCTCTCCACCAATTCGGTTTCTTTTTAACTGAAGATTCGAGAGACGAGTCAATTTGCTCAGTCCTTGCACTTTTTCGATCATATTATCACTGAGATTGAGGTTAGCAAGTTAAGTAAGCGTATCTAAGCCTTCGATATCCTTAATGAGATTCTCCTGAAGATAGAGGCATCTTAGATTGGTAAGTAGCTACAATCCTTCTATCTTTTTAAATGAGTTGCCCTCCATATAAAGAACCTTGAGTCCTATCTAAAATGATCCTTACCCGTATATTCCTCGAGACTATCGATTTTCGTAAATCCTTTGTAGTGCAAATAAAGGATGTCATTGAGAGAGGGAGTCGAGTAATAGTTTTTGAAATCTGTCTTGCATAACTTTTTAAGAAATTGCTTTGTTATAACACCTTGATCTTCAGGGTTAGGTTTGAGCTGCATTCGATAAGTTATAAAATTGATTGGTTTGAAATTATTTAAATTAAACTTATACTAAATTGTGTTTAGAGTGTTTAATTAAATTACAATCATCATAGTTAAAGTCAACTATGATTATTTCGAAGATCTATCTTTTGCAACCAGGAGAGTATTGTATTTTTCAGGTAGTTTAGCTCTTTGAAAGATGGTATAGACCAGTTGGTCAGACAGCTGACATGTAGCCCGTCTAGCTCAGTTGGTAGAGCGTTAGGCTCTTAACTTAATGGTCGTGGGTTCAAGCCCCACGGTGGGCGTTTTTTTATTTCCTTAAATTATCATTTACCTGACCAAATTAAACCAATTATGCAAATGATGGAAGAGTACAAATAAAAATCGAGTTCTTAACAAATTGAATATATTCTTTTTTCGACTTAATTAACTTTATATTATTTTATCATGAGCTATCTGAACTCCAAAAGGCTAGTCATCTCCTCAATGCTTCTGAGGGAACATTATCGCCGACTTGAGAGAAGAATGCCACCTGCTTATCTCAATAAACTGGTGAGAGTAACAAAGAAGCCGTAGCCACTCAAATATAAACTGCATCCAGCCGAAGGTCCTGTATCTCTTTCCAAGCCAAATACTTCTCCCTTATAACCAATCGAAGCTCTTCCTTTTTCAGTCGAACGAACCTTATCTGGTAACTTGCCAGTGTACATCAAATACAACTGCAATCATGTGATAAAGAGAACAATTATAAGAAAAATATCTGGAGATGTTGACAAATTCATGGAATAACTGAAGAAAGTTGTATCCAATGCAGAGGTACGCAGGAAAGTGGGAAAGGTGGAGATACCTGGAGTGCATAAGGAAAGTGTAGAAACTTGGCTGCTTAGGATTGGCTTGTGATTTAAACTTAATCCTCAATAATTTATTCTTTTAGACGTAATCCTCTTTGAATATTGACTTGGCATCGATGAAATGGCTTTGTAAAGCCCTATTTTCTGAAGTTATAGATACATCCGATCATTTTACATGGATATCGCATTATTAAAATCATTTCAAACTTTCATTAGTTTTGGCTATCTGGCTCAAGAATCAATCCTATAAACTCTAAGTTAATCTTTTCAGCATTCCTAATTTTAAATTTGTGCTTAGCTCGGTCAGTGGATCTAAAAATTAGACAGTTTCCATTAACAATATAAAACTTCCCCATTATTTCCACTTGAAATACGCTTTCATTTTTTATTAACGTAAGAATTCTATTCTATTTGTTGATGATTTTGAAAGTTTTTAAGCTCTCGTTAATAATGATTCCTTCCAATCCAATATACGAATTCACCCTGCTGTGTACAACCTTAATATATGCTCCATGAAAATCTGCACGTAGCAGTTTGAGATGCACTGAATCCTAGCTGTTACTAAATTAATAGAGAATAACTCGTTTTTGAGTAGATCGGTCATATACTGCTGCCATAGTCGATGTAAGGGCGTATAAAATTGAAATGTTTTTTCTTTTCCCACGATCTTTTCTTGGATATTAAGAAGCTTTTATATCTTTGATTCTATATTAAAAAGACGGTACTTGTATATTTCTTTTACTTTTTGTTGATTCTTTTAGTCTTGTTGGCCTAAAAATATTTACCTAAGAGATACTCCTTCCCCACAATCTTCTTCTAAAATTTATCAGTGTCTCCACAAACTTGCTTGAGGCGATTAATGGCCTCATTGGATGGATAGTTGTTCTTCATCCAACTAAACAAAGCTATATCTAATGCAGATAATTTATGAAAATCGCAGAGATAATTATCTTTATGCAAAAGAGGTATGATAAATAAATTAAATTAATTAATTAATCAATATATTTACTATTTTTTGAATCAATTCATTGAACATTTTGCCTTAATAATTTGTTAATGATCACAACTCAGACTGGTGTAATTTTCATTGAATCTTGAAATATTTTCCTTTAGTAGATGCCTATGATCTCCTATCTTATTATCACAATCCATTTGAAGCAAAAACAGATCAAGAGAAGCATCAGAATTACGCCAAAGACAATAGTTAATATCAAGTAAACTTAATTAAACTTGCTCAGATATCTTTGCAACATGACGAAGAACAACACCGATAGCACGATGAAAATAATCATAAAACCAATTTATTAATACTTCTTTTAGCCTTAGCAACAGAATATGCTTTTGCATAAATTATTCAAGTTTCTCAGGCCACATTTTTTTGCCGTTTTAAGTCTCATTTCTTATTTACATATCTCACAAATACAAAAGGACTCTCCAAATGAGCTTTTTATCTATGCTGTCTTGATCCATGTTAAAAGGCATTATTCATGTATGTGCTTCATGACACCCTTACAATTACAATAACTCTTAGCGTTATTTGTCTTTTGCAAGCATATTCTACATTAATGACGGAAACTTTAAGCGGTTTACAGAAATTATTTACTCCCCAAAAAGGAGCTGGGATTACTACTTACATCCATGGAATCATTCCTCATTTTATGAGTATAGAAGTTATTAAATTAATTATATAATCCGTAATGCTTAATATTTTTTCAGATATAAAATAGCTTTAGGAATTTTCTTTCATATTCGATATTATGAAGAATCGGATTAAGTGATAACATCATTCACTTTTTGGCATTACTGCTACCTTGCTGAGGGGTACCCTTTGAGTTGGGCAAGTTCATTGTCGTGGGTATGTTTGTCCTGGTCTGCGTAGAATTTTGCGCGTTCTGCGGAGGATTATTTTGAGTATTGTTATTGTATAGGTTTTGACTGATAAGATTCTCCATATTGAGCCTGCTAGAGGTGAATACACCTTCAAAATTAACCGAACTGAGTCGAACAGGAACTTGACGTTGGTTGTTCAGCTGTGGTACATACATTTGTGGCCCATTCTGAGGTGGTTGAGGCTGTTGTGAAATCATACTATTAGGTTCTGCTCGTTCCTATTGAGTAATTTCCTAAATAAACTATTTTTTACTCTGCCGTCCAAATAAAGCAATCCAGGTAATTTTTTAATTGTCGTAATTCTGTATCCTGGCTTACGATAGAATATATTTCCTGTCAGTTAGAGTTCCTTAAGATATGGAAGTTCGCTCAGCTTCTCAATATCATAGAACTCAGTAATTTTGTTCGAATTCGCGAATAGATGCTGTAGCCTGAGAAGTTTTTGAATATGAATAAAGTTTTTAAGTCCATTATCGTCTATCTTTAAGCATTTAACCGGAAGTTTACCTTAGAAAGAGTTCGGGTCGAACTGTCTTACCTTATTGTGATTTACATCCAGTTCCTTAAGCTGTTTTAGGTTTTATAAGCAATCTATCTTAATTATTTCGTTGCGAGACGCCTTCAGTATCTTGAGCTCGCTGAGTCGACAAAAATTCAATCCATAAAAATCCTTCAGCTGATTATTACTTACGTCAAGTATCTATAATAGCTGCATTAATTTTAAATTACCTGACATCCATTGAGGCCCTTAAGCACTGTCATATCGCTGTTGAACTGTAAGGTTTCAATTTTGTTGGCTTGCAAGATCAGAATCTTTAGTGTTGGTAATCCACTCAGCATCTTAACTGAGCTGAACTGATTGCCTGTTAAATCAAGTTCAGTTAATCGTGGAAATTTACGTTGATTAAACATGTCCTAGAAGTCTTTTAAGTTGCACTCCTTCAGTTCCAATTCCATTATCACTTCGCAAGTTGATCCTCTAAGGTTTTCTTTTAAAATTTAATCAGTAAGCCTACCGGTGAAGTGTTCCCTCGCCTGTTGATGTTATGGGTTCTCAATGGAAATACCATCTAGTACTTTAAGCTTTTTTAATAAAAATAGTGTGTAGAAGCGATAACTATCTTCCTTGGATATGGGATTACCGGACAGATCAAGGATGATAAGTTTATTAAGGCAAGACAGGCTTTTTATCTGATTAGAATCATTTATTTTGTTGTTTCCGATGTAGAGTTACATTAGACTACGTAACTCAGGAAAATCTAGTAGAGACTCAATCTAGTTGTCTTCGAGTGAGAGCTGCAGTAGATTGTTCAAGGTGGAAATGCCCTCTATCTTTCCAATTTTGTTCTTGCCGAGCTACATTTTTTTAAGGTAGATTAATCCTTCCAATCGCTGAATGCGTGAAATATTATTTTTCTATAGATTTAGCTCCTCTAGTAGTTTACACTGGTCAATGAAAGCTATTTCAGAGATCTCGTTATTACTAAGATTAATGTGACGCAGATTATGCAGAAGTTCTAATCCGGCCATCGATGACAGCTTCATATGAGTAAGGCTGACGCTCTCAATGCTAAGCTTCCAATCAATACTGTCAAGTGTTTTTGATTGCATAATCTTGCAGTTTTAGCGCAACATATCGTCGCTGATTATACTAGTAGTATTCTGCTCTATCTAAAACAAGCAAAACTTGCTCTTTGGTAGATGATTTAGCCACACTAGATTAATTAATTGTTTGGAAAGAAATAGAAGTGCCTTGCGCTACTCATCAAATGGATTGAAGAGTATATTTACTTACTTTAGGGTTCCTCTACATAACTACAGAATAGCTAGACTCTCATAGTTAGTTATTGCATTGTGACTCACATCGAGGTGCTATAGCGGTAAAGAGCTTAATCCTGATAGCATACTAATTTTGTTGTGACTCACATCAAGCTTTTTTACTGTGGTTAAATCTTATAGTTCACTCAGCGAAGTCAGTTGATTGTAGGACAAGACCAGCACTTAGATGTTTTTAAAGGTTGCAATGAAGTTGAGGTTCTTTATCTTAAGATTTGACAAGTTAGCAAACTGCAGAATGGATGGGTCTTCAATGTTTAGTTTTTTAATATCAAAATCATCCTTCCCCTAAAACAATAGATTTTCATTCAACTCATAATATAAGTTGCTGCGACTCAGACAGTACTTAAAGTAATTGACCAACATAATCTTAAGAGTTCCCAAATCGAATCGATCCAACTCATTGGCCTGTATCTCCAAATTGGGGTTATTTTTCTCGTCAATACTTTCAAATTGATATGCACTGATTTCCTCAACCAAAGCGTTGTAAATGTTGTTTATATCTTTTTGGAAAGTATTAATATTTTTCGCGCTGATAAATTCGTCATCTTTGGTTTATAACAAAGCCACAGTATCGCCAAAATCTGCTGCTTTATTTTGATTGGGGTTATCAAGGACATAGTCATATTAGACTAGGTATTCGGGAATTACGAGATTATTGTCCATCACAAACCACATTTTTTAACGGCTCTAGGACTATAAACTTCGTCTTAGAGCATAATGACCTTCGGGAAAGTCTATTTTACCCTTTCGGAAAAGCTCACTTGGGGGGATGGAGGGATCAAAGAAAGGGCTGGTCGAATCTATCTCCTCTTTCACCATCAAAACTTTACAGATTAAAATGGAGCCTGTGGGAAGCAAGCATAGTTTACCCAAATTTCTCTTTTTAATAAAATCTAAATTGAAAAATAAGTACTTTTTCCCAGTTTGTCATTAGTCTTTTGACTCTGAAGATAGTGAGTAATTCTGGGAAGATCTGCACATAGAATAGAATTGAAGAGAGGAACAAAAGGACAAATACCCAGTTTTTTAGCTTCCTCAGTCGGCCTAAATCCTTCCTCTATCACATGCTCTAGTTCAGAAGGCACATTTGGATCCACTCCATAGAACAGATACTCAAGCTGTTTTCGTGAGTTGATATTAGTGATATCAGCTAGCACCTCCATCTTCTCCTCGAATTTGTTCTTCAAGAAACGATTGTGAATTCTAATGACTCGTTTGATGTTGATGCCGCTGATCACATCCTTCATCAAGTCCTCGGGATGAAAACGTGATTTTATCAAGTCCACACAACTGATGAACCATTTTTCGCTTGTTTTTCCTTATTCCAATCGAATGTTTCCACCAGTCTAGAACTAAGACAGTAATTTGCGAATCGATACCTTGTTAACGTCACGCAGCTTTTTATTGACTGAATCAAAAACACATTCGATATGATTTATCTCTTCTTTCTTTAAGTCATAAATTTCACGCAGTTACTTGATCTTGTTAACCTACATTCCTATATCGTTGATCTTGATGCAAAGATTGGCTAGATCCTCATTAATACCGTCTAGTTTGATCTTTTCAGCCTTTTCGACAAGTTTACTCAATGTCGAAAAAGTACGCTCAATTGTCTTAATGCGCATGTTGTAGTACATTTTCTTGCGCATCAAGGTCGACTCAGCATAAGCTTTGGCTTCTTCACTAATTGCTAGCGTATCCAACTTGCTAATATTTCGAAGATGATATAGCACATAGGTCTGATAGTTGCATAAGTTGCAAATAGGATTTTCACCAAAATGAGGATCATAAAAAGATAGAATTTTTAGATTTGGAAGACGATTAAGGTTCAAGACTTCCTTGAAACTGCAAATTTTATTGCCGCTGATGTTCAAATCATTTAAAGAAACTAGATTGTCCAAACTAGTTTTTATTGAGTCTATCTGATTGCCTGCGATCCATAGCTGTTTCAAGTTAATTAACGTGTCCAGATTCTATATATTTTCGACCTTGTTGTCGCACAACCATAAAGTTTAAAGGTTTGATAGCCCTCCTAATCCTTGAATGAATCTAATTGAGTTATGAGAGAGGTATAAAGACTTAAGACTGCTGCATTTTTCGAGTCCATCAATTTTAGAAATATCGTTTTCGTTGAGCCAAAGGGATTCGAGCCGAGTTAGTTCAGATAGTCCCTGCGTTAATGAGATCGTACTTCAATGACTGTTATTCCACAGTTAATGAGTGTAAGCATTTTGAGTCCTCGAAAACGATTTGTGACTGCCATGCAACCGAAGTCTTCGAGTACGAGTTCGATGACTTAAATCTTGTCCATCTATTTCCATACATTATCCTTGAAGCCGTTCATTCGTTTCTAGATGTGGTAGGCATTACGATGATATCGAGCAGAGTGCTGTCTGACTTCTTGACTTGCTGCTTTTGTTCTATCTTTTCCTTTTCCTCCTTTGTGGCCTACATATGGGGGTTATTTAAATTGATTATGTTTTGCTTATAAATAATGAGGTTTGGCATCATCTTTCATTAAATCATACATCGTCAGGATGCCCATTAACATCTTTCGATAAAAGATAGTGGTAAATGAAAAATATGAGATATTAACTCAAATGAATCGACAAATGTAATAAAAATACTCGATAAGTTATATTTAAATCTGCTGGAATTGGTTATTTAAGGAAAAATTTCACAGACGTTTAACGAGTTGACATATTTAAATAAATAATGAATAAATGTATTTCTATAAACACTTTACTTAATTTCCTTCAAAATGAAACTTGCATCAAATGAAAAGACAAATTTCAGCTAAAAAACTCTTTTAATCGAGTACTTATCAAATTCCCAAAAGATTTAATTCTAAGGGAGAAATTCCTGTTGTTCTTTAAGCAAAGCCTAAAAAGAAATCAATTTTTTTGTAGACCATTATCGATGACAGACTCTAGATTGCTGCCTCATCTCTAGTCATTCAGCCTGAAAACGATAATCCCATAGAGAACAGTAAATAAAAGTAACGTGGCTCGTAATTTTCATCAGATGAGCCAGCAGATAAATTAAGCGAGGAATAAAAGACTAAAGATATCAAATTATTAGATGCGACTATAAAATAGCCTATAAAATAAAAATTAATAAAATCTCGCGCAAAGATATTTAAGGAAGAGCTAATTGACACCATTCCACATTAAATCAAAACCAGTGTGCATCGTTGGCCCTACGGTGATGGAGCAACACCATCGAAACTTGTATTCTGTAACTGGAATGTAAATGGTCTGAGATCAGTTATCTCTAAAAATATGCTTTATCCTTATATCAATAATCTTAAACCTGACATCATTTGCATTACTTAAACTAAAATGGATTAAAAATCATATGACCTAGCACCACTCCATATCACAGGCTACCATGGGTATTGGAATTTTTCTAAACATTCATCAGGGTATTCAGGAGTAGCTGTATTTTCAAAATATCCACCATAATAAATGAAAGAAGACATGGCCGAGCGATAGTTTAGTCAATAAGGTAGAATCCTCACATTGTTCTTTCAAAAAATGATTATAATTAATATATACGCTCCAACTACAGGAAAATAGCTATAGAGACTAAAATACAGATAAAAGTATGACATTGCCTTCCGAAATCATATCACCAAAATCAAATCCGACCATCCATCGAAAAAGATACTAATTGTGGGAGATATAAACGTTGCACACACGGAACTGGACACTCATCCTGGCAAAAATATTATGATGACGCCATCTTTTACTGTTGCTGAGAGGAGGGGCCTTACTGAATTACTCAATTTGGGATTTATTGATGTTTATCGCTTTCTGCATCCAAATACAAGGGCTTATACTTGGTGGTATGTCAATATTGGCGGAAGGGAAAATTTTGCTTCTACTGGAATAGGAAGAAGAATAGATTATTTTTTAATTTCTAAGGAAGGTATAGGCTGGGTCAAAAGGTGTGATATTATGAGAGAAGTACTTGGAGCTGATCATTGTCCTGTATAACTGGAACTAGACTTATCATTAGACTTAAAAGAGGAGCCCCCAATCGATCTTGGTCCTCCATAAAATTCTTCATCAGTTTTACCGATAGTTATATCGCTGAAGTAATAAAAGGAATAAAAAGAGATAAAATTTGATTCTTGAATAAATTTGACAATTTGAATTTTAAGATTAAGAATTAAATTTAATAACAGTTTTATAAAATTATTTTAGAGGTTAACGATGCATAAGTTCACGTATCTATTGAGCGATTCTTATCGTCAAGAACATAATAGCAAGCTCAAGGCTTCCAACTATGTCCAACAATCTCAAGTCAGAGGATTCTCCCAGAGCAACGTAGGAAATTCATTGCGATTGAATCGGCAAGTCGCCAACCCAGCATCAACCAACTAAAGCTTTAATGCTATCTCATCCAAATATAGATAAAATATTAATCCCTTAATAAAGATAGATGATTTTAGGAAAGAGCAAATTCAATTGCATCCTAAGAGAGAGTATATATAGAGAAAACTCACTAAAATTTAGGATGGAGGCTCGAAACATCGCGTAATTTTTAACAATAAAGAGCTTTAAAATAAATTAAAAATGATTTCCGATAAGTATGCTCAATAATACAAGCTCAATAGAAACTGTTGTAGTGTTGCAAAGCAGGAGGTGCGAAAATATGATTATAAGGTGCATTAAATATCCTCCCCAGTACAGTAAAAAATTGAAAATAATAAATTTCCATAGCGTCTGAGGACAGATAGTGAAATTAATGAGACATACTAAAGATACAATCGAAAGCCATTAAATTAGAACAATAGCAATCAGTTTTCCACTTCAGTGCCGAAATATTAATTAAAAACCAATGTCAATGACTACCTAATTAAACAGAATTATCAAAAGGAGGAGAAGCACTAACCAATTCAAAAATACCAATTTATGGAAAATGAAAATAGATAGCCAACTGAAGCAGAATAGTCAAGAGTCAATAACTATCAAACAGTAGCTAAACTGTCATCACTGCAGAGTAGAATTCAGTCTTCAATAAAGCCTTATCTCAATTTGTGAAAACACATTGATATTCATTTATCATAAAAAAAGTCTATTAAATTATTTCTTGGTGGGTGGAAAGGAGGGATCATAGCTACATGGCGAAAGATGTTCTGTCTCCTCTTTATAAACAAATCTTGGATTTTTTGAAGTCATGATGCCAATGCAAGGTTTGCCATTTTTATTTTTTTGCGATGAATCGAACATACTTTTTTGTTTGTTCATCGTAATTTCTTCTATTATTGGTTCATCATAATCATTTTCGGTAAATCTAGTGGCATGAGTTAGAAATGGAGCATTTATTTGAATTTTTTATTTTATTTTACCAGCTATTGTATTGACTTATGGCCCATAGCATAGTGGTCTTCGATCAAGTTTATTGTTTTTAATAATGTGGCTGGATTTACTATTAGAAGCCACTTTTAACTTTGGTGATTTGTATATTATCTTCTTTAAATTTGTAGTGGCTTTTTCACTTTATATTCCTAAAAACAATTCTAGCCTTTGATTCGAAATAGAAGGTTATAGACAGTCATTCACTATTTTTAACTCTTTGAAGCGCGGCTGTTTAGATCCAAAACTTTTATTTGATATCTTTTTTTCATGTGTTTAATGTAATTCTTCCATATTTGAAGTCTAATAGCAAAAAGGAGAAACGAAAATATGTCGCACTGATCTATTATTAGGCATCGATGATCGTCCAAATGCTAATTTTTTCTTTAAAGTTTTACTGGAGTGTGATTTTACAGGCAAATCATAATTTCCTGGTCCGGGCTAATTAGTTTTTTAAAGTCGTTTAAATCTTGCCACAGTAGACCCAAAAAAATCTTCTTTCCTTTGATTGAAGGACTTTTTCGTAATTGTTTCCTTGGTCTATTATGTAAGTATACGCTCTTGCCTTGGTGGAATCATTTCTTGAGAATCAATATTTTTTTTAATTTTAATAATCGAATGACAGGAGGGTTTTCTTTTCTGCTATTTTGTTTACTGAGATTTAGCAATTTCATATGAACCTGGACCAATTGAAGTTTGAGGCCTCACTTTAGTACCCCTTTCGACTTGACTATTAAAAGGAACTAATTTCTTTTCTGGCTTAGTGTTTTATTTCTTGTCTTATTCTTAGTCCTTTTTTTGTAAAATCATCCCTAACAACCCCTCCTCTTTTCTATCATTTTTGCCACTTTTTTGCAAATATTTTTGAAGACTACTTGTTAGATTAATTCTTCTTTCTTTATGTGTTTTTTATATTTCAGTTTTGCTAAATAATTAAATTTGTACTACTGCCCGGGACCTGGATTTTTATGATCAATATCCTTAAATCTTTTAGAACTGGATTTAAATATTGACGTTTCCATTGGTGCTTGGTACAAAGCGAAATTCTGCCCACAATTTTGAATAAAAGTTTTAGTGTGCTCTGTAGATGTGTAAATAGAGTAAGAGCCTGGACCTGGAATAGTATTTTCCTCCCATATTTTTCTGGGCGATGTTTGATTAAACGGAGCAGTGAGTAATTTTTATTATCGAGTAACGTGTTATTTCGGATACTGACCTTTATAGTTGTAAATTGTACCTGGTCCTGGCGTGGTAGAAGTTGTATACAACCCTTTTTAATCGCGGAATACAAAGGCCATGGTATTTTCTATAATAATTTAGGAAACTTCAAATCGAAATGATAATTGAATAAATGAATTGGTTATGAAATTAACCAGATTTTGCCAAGTCCTTTAAAATTATTTAATAAATATCTATCAAACAATTTGTTATTAAATTTTTGTCTTATAAAATAATTGAAGTTTATTCTAAAAATATTGAATACTATCATAACCAAAATGATCAATATTTTAATAGTTGTAATGTTTATAAATTGTTTGCTGCAGCCTGAAGGCAAATAATTAATCAACAATTTTTTTAAACTATTCTGATATTCTTCATAAATCGTCAGAAATTAAACTTAATTAATGAAAGTAAAAACAGTCAAATCAATAATATTAAATGAAGATTGAAAGCCTAGAAGAAGATAAAGAACATAATTTTATCCCGACTGTCAAGTATGGTGCCATTATGACTGAAGAATTTATAACTGCTTACAAGTCAGCTCTACAGTTTTCCAACCTTGATCTGGATAATCAGCTGAGATTCAGAAATGTTACTGTCCACACAAATTAACATATGCATGAACTCTATACTGTCAGCCCTAGACATCTTCCGCATTTGGTGCTATTACATGGATACGGTGGCACTTCTCTCACTTATATCCGAACTTTCTAACCTTTGCATGATTATTATCAAGTGCACGCCCTAGATACTTTCGGGGTGGGACTATCATCTCGTGGAAAGTGGCGTTCTGACATGACATTAGAGGAGACTCGCCTTTATTATATCGATGCAATAGAATAATGGAGAAAAAGTGTTGGTATTGAATCCTTTATTTTGGTTGGTCATAGCTTTGGAGGGTACATAGCCACTTTATACTACGAACAATATCCAGAAAATGTTGACTATCTTGTGCTCCTATCTCCAGCAGGATCAGGCAAAATCAGTGAATAAACAATTCAGGAGAGAGCTCGTGGTTCAAGAATATATTTTTGTTTGGCTTAGAAAATCTATAATCTTAACATTAGGCCCTCTCGTGTTATGAACGCCTGCTTTATAGGAAATAAGTTTATGGAAAGAATCCTCAACAATAGATTAAAACTTCCAGAAGATGAGAAGGCAGCCTGGAAAACATATCTGAAGCATGTTATAAAAATTTAAGATAATAGTGAAGGAGGATTTTATACTTTTTTCTAATGGCCTTTGCAGCCTTTACGCAGTATCTAAGATATCTTGAGAGGTATGCACAATAACAAGAAGGTGCATTTCCTCTTCGGAGACAGTGATTGGATGAATCGCGAAGGTGCAGTACGATTGGCCAAGGATTTCAAAAACATTTCCTTATAAGTGATAAAAAAGTCAGGGCATCAACTAATCTTTGACAACCCAAAATAAGTTGCTAACATGCTAATAAGACTGCAATAAGAACATAATCTATTGCACTAATGATATAGTCTTATTTATTTTGATTGAATTATCTATGAATGAAATTTTTAAAATATTAATGACTAATAAATTGGAAGAATATATGAGTAATAAAGATCAACAAACAATCAAATGGTGAGTTATGATTGAGAGATAATCATTTAGCTGTATTTGATAGTCTTTACCCTGAATATTTCATCGAGTACTCCTTAGTTTGATGCAGATTTACAGTCTCTCTAAAATAGGCGATATCTTACTCTGAATTATGGATATTTTACCATACAAAAGTATGAACTCTGAGTTAAAGGGAAGTAACTCTAAATCTTTCAGCTGGCTCGTGCAAAGGGTACACTAAATAGAAAGGCTGATACAACTTTATAGACAGATGCCTACTCTTTCTCGCATTTTATTTACGACTGAGTCATGAATTCATTACCCTTCATTAATTCATAAATACGCCTATAATTATCAAGAAGATACACTCAATAAAAGAATAGGTACAAGTCCTTTAATAAAGATTAGAGTACCCTTGATAAAGTACAGGCTTACAGCTGTGTAAAATCACATTAAACACTAACTAAAATGTAATTTACTCGGCCTTTTTTTAGCTAAATTTTACACTTATTTTAAAAATATTAACATCTATTTTAAAGACCAATTACGCCTCTAAATTTTATTTACTTTACAGCTGCCATTAAATAGATTAAACACTAAATTAAATCTAAAAAACATTCTGTATAAATATGAAATATACGCCTAAATGATTGGAAGAATACACTATTTTAAAAGATAATAACTTCTGAATAGTTTTGTAGAAACCCTGAGTGAGATAATTCATGCTTCTCAATGAATAAATCATTTACGCTTCTTAATTAATTTTGTACGTCTATATTTAGGTTGTATTTACCCTAAGTTATAAAGGCTGTACGTCTTTATTGATAAAGTTATACACTGGCATTATCAAAAAATCACAACCTAATTTGATGTAATTTTACGCCTATATTAATTAATTAATACACATTTCTAAATTGATTAATGAGGACGACCATTGCCTAAATAAAAAGATTTCTTGATAAAGAATAAGTAACAAACCCTATATTAAAATCAAACTACCTCTGAGAAGTCTCAGTATTATTTTGCTTACGTAATTGTTTCTCGATTATTACCTTAATGAATGAGTTTTATACTAATTCTTTGCTTGAAAAGTATTTTACTACGAGTTGGAGAGAATATCCTAACGCAAAGACGCAAAGAATAACTAATACAATGAGAAGCATTATTTTAAGAAAGATATTCGATTGCTTTTTGGCCGGTTATTAATAGTATTTAGCCTTGATTTTATCATGGTCAATTCAACTCTTATAAATTTCTATAATTATTTTATTGATGCGAATGAACTGTAATTATTATCTTTTTTAATGATTCACCCAAATAAGCGGATTCTTTTTTTAAAAATTTGCCGACTTTAGACCTCGCTCTCATCCAATCATCAGTTTATTAAATCATCTTCTTTAGTATTTGGGAAAAAAATCGATGATTCTTTGGACAAAAATATTGGTAAAACAAGAATATTTTAGTAAATTATTCGCACACTGAATGTTTGTTTGCTTTCTTTGCCATTTTTAATGAATTAAAGTTGAAGTTCCGAGAATTAGACGTTTAGTTTAAATATTAAAGAATCTTTATAAAGGAAAGAGGGAAAATGGATGTAAAATCATCAAGTCAACGAAAAGTGAACTGCAATGGCTTTTCCAAATCAATAGTCAAAAAATATCAGTGATTTAATATATTTTACTTTCAACAAAACAAATGTTATCGTTCCCTTCGCAGAATCGATTTGTATTTTTTTTAAATCAGATCTTTTTCCTTCAGATTATTCCAAATCAGTGCTTACTTTTCATCAAAACAAGGTTGGAATATTTTATAATACTTATTTAATAATTTTTTTTTTCAAATTATTCTCGATGACTATAAAATGCAAAAAGCAGATAAATTTGTAAAGGCAATGAACATTAATTTATTTGCATTAGACTATATCAGAGCTGTAATTATATCATAAATAGGAGGCAGGTTTATCTTTTTTAATTAATAAAGCAAATTGTAAACTATTCAAGTCATTTTATTATATATTTAAAATTGTATATTATTATAATTTTACACTTCAATCATCTCCTACATTTTTTTATCAATTTTTTTTACACTAAATATCATGCTTTCTTCACTTAATTTTCATGTTTCTCCAGTTGTTTTTAATCAATGCAAATATTTTTTACTCTATCCTATGATTTACAGCCTTCTATTATACATATTGGAATACCGTAGAGGCTAAAAAGCTGGATTTTTTATAAAAAATTTAACAGGTCAATTTTAGAGAATCTCCTTTCAAGTTTTATTTTTACCTTTTTATCTTTTTGTTGAAGATTATTAATTTCTATAATAGCTATATCTATCTTAAAAAACAAAGTTAATTTTAAAAAAGATATTATTTGAAATTTGCCGATGCTTTCTTTATAGTTTTCGATGAAGGAATACAGTTAGATTTGAGTCTCATTTTTAATTTTTTCTTTATTTCAAGTCGATTTATAATTTATAAAAAAAATAACGAATTAAGAAAGAGTTATATACCTTTATAAATATTTTTTGGAAATTATCTGCCCTTAACGAATGGCGAAGCTATTCTCCTTTCTATTATTTGATGCATGAATTGATAATGCCATAATACGATAGAAATGATGGGCCTTTACTGCAATTATGCCTCAGTATTGCCTATATTATTAAGCTGATTTACTATCACAAAATTAAGTCATTGATATTGACCTTTATAAAATAGATTTCTCTTTGATATATTACTTATTTTAAATATAATTATGAACTATTTTGATTTACTCTATATACTAATGGCAAATTCAACTGTATGATTATTATCAAGGATATCAACCAATCCCATTTACTTCTGAAGAGAAGAAAAGAATTATCTTTATGAAGGTTCTATTTTACTTATTTGTATTTGCGATTATAGTCAGACTCGATTGCTGCTGCAACAATTTCCTCTTATGTTTTAGTTGAAGCACTGACTATTTTCCACAACACTAAGCCCGTATTAACATTAATTATCTCAGGCAAAATTATTATGGATATATTTTGTTTTATCTTTTTGATAAGCAAAAGCGACACACTAAAATTTGAATATACCGTTAAAAACTTTGATCGTAAAGGTTGAAAGAGCGATTTTACTCAAGGAAATAAATCAATTATTCTAAAAATACAAAAGAATGACTCTTTTTTCAAGTGTTTGTCAATAAAACAAGTTTTTATAAAATGAGAAAAATCATTCTTTTGCCAAAAAATATTATTATTTCTCCATGAGATTGTGTATCAATCGTTAAAACAGTTAAACTATGATAAAAAATTGCAAATTAATTTTGATTTAGACTGACAATCAGATTCAAGTATGAATAAATTTGAAGGAATTGGAGTAGTAGTAAATAAATAAACAAAAAATCAAACTGAGATGAAGAGGTTAGGATTGAGAGATAATCATTGGGCTGCATTAGAAAGTCTTTACCCTGAATATTTCATCGACTCCTAAGTTTGATGCAGATTTACATGCTCTCTAAAATAGGCGATGTCTTACGCTGAATTAGGGATATTTTACCATACAAAAGTAGGAACTCTGAGTTAAGGGGAAGTAACTCTAAATCTTTCAGCTGGCTCGTGCAAAGGGTACACTAAATAGGAAGGCTGATACAACTTTATAGACAGATGCCTACTCTTTCTCTCATTTTGTTTACGACTGAGTCATGAATTCATTACCCTTCATTAATTTATAAATACGCCTATAGTTATCGAGAAGATACACTCAATAAACGAAGAGGTACAAATCCTTTAATAAGAATTAGATTACCCTGTATAAAGCGTCGAGTTACACCTATTTCAAAAAATATTGACTCTAAGTAAAATGTAAGTTACTTTGCCTTTTTTAGGTAACTCTTACACTTCTTTGAAAGATATTTACTTCTATTTTTAAGCACAATTACTTCCCTGCATGTTATTTGTCTTACAGCTGCATTAAATGGATTGTACACTGAATGAAATCAAAGATACTCGCTGGATTAAAGTGAAAATACGCCTGGATGAACAAAAGGATACACTATCTTAAAAGATAATGACTTCTGAATAGTTTTGTAGAAACCCTGATTGAGATAATTCATGCTTCTCAATGAATAAATCATTTACGCTTCTTAATTAATTTTGTACATCTAATTTCGGATCGAATTTACTCTAAGTTAAAAACAATGGACGGCTATATAGATAAATCTATACTCTAATTATCAGAAAAATGACGCCCTGATTCTATGTTACTTTACGCCTATGTAAAAAAATTAATACATGGAACTCAATTAAACAATGAGAACGACCATTGTCTGTATTATTTGATTTCTTTATAAAGGATTAGTTACAAAAACCCTTTATTAAAATTAAAATACGGTTTGATCAAAGTCTAAGTATTCTGATACTTACGTTATTGTTGTTTCTGGATAATTTACCTTAGTGAGCCAGTTTATACTAATTCTTTGTTTCAAAAATATCTTACTACCACTTGAAGGGAATATCCAAGAGCAATAAGGCAAAGGGCAATAAAAATAACCAAAAGCATTGCTTGAGAAGGCCAAATGAAAGATAATCAATTGTCTTTTTCTGATTTATTAATAATATTAGGCCTGATATTAGCTCATGGTTAATTCTACTCTTATAAATTGGCATAATAATTTGATGAAGATGAATGGACTGTATTTTTGATATTTTTTAAGAATACACTTAAATAGGTGGATTCTTTGAACTTACACTTTTCACCATTTGACCTCACAACTCTTCAATCATTAACATCATTAAAATATCTTATTCCATATCTGAAAAAAATCTATGCTTAATTAAAAAAAAAATGTTAATCAAACATAAAATTTTTTAGTAAATATTTGAAATACGAACTATTAGATCACTTAGTATGACATTTATTAATAAATTTACTTCAAATTATGGTAATTAAAAATCGAATCATACGAATGGAGAAAATAAACGAATGAACTGGGGCAGAGTAATCAAAAACAATTACAAATGAACTGAAGATTATTTAATTCAAACAAAAAAAGTCAAAGCATTTATCAAATAATTAATTATCGATTTTAATTAAACGAAAAATATCATTTCCATTTCTTTTTCAAAATATTTTTTTTCAAAATCATATCTTCTTTGAAGTTATTCTAAATTAGTAAATATTTTTCATAAAAACTAACTTCTATGATTTTATAATAATTGTACAATGATTGTTAAATTCTTATCATCATTGATAATAAAACACAAAGGCAAATAAATTGTAAAAACAAATAATATTGGATTGTTGATCAAGGCAATGATCATGATCTTAATGAAATTTATGATTTACTTGCCTTTTAATTAATCCCCTTTATTGAGATATACAAATATCATAATAATTCAAAAGAACTTATATTATTAAGAAAAATAGTAAAAGGTGTTTTTACAATCAGGCTATTTGAATGACAAAAAATATCACAATTTAAATGTTATGTTAAAGCAATTTTGTTGTATGTATTCATTAGAAAAATAAAATTCTTATCTTA
>Ga0302186_10000433_pt1 | contig 37303 bp, 26 predicted proteins | sample II_Bog_E1_2_FD_198782 | JGI IMG/M metagenome (GOLD analysis project Ga0302186, IMG submission 198782) | Peat permafrost microbial communities from Stordalen Mire near Abisko, Sweden - II_Bog_E1_1 | ecosystem: Environmental > Terrestrial > Soil > Wetlands > Peat | place: Sweden: Abisko... | reverse complement strand
CCAACCCCAACCCCAACCCCAACCCCAACCCCAACCCCAACCCCAACCCCAACCCCTTTTTGTTTATTTCAAATATAGAACATTTTAAACCAATATTTGTATGATCAATCAGTAAGAAGCGTGTTTGGCTTTATTTTTGCATTTAGGACACCACCATTCTCCTTTGGGAATTTTGCTAATATTCATACAATTGGTATGGTACCATCTCTTAGAGCATTCTTTTCCTTCACATTGGATCATTATACCTTCGCTAACTTTGCCCGCACAAACACAATATGTTTAAAACTCAGTTCTTTGTTAATCTTTGAATATTTTCTCTGCATCTTAGGTTAATAAATAATGCTTGATCCATTTAGAATGATCAGCTCCAAATATAGTTTTCAAGCACTATTCTCCAACAACTTAATCAAAATACTAACAGCCTCCAGAAATACTGCAGTATATTAAATTGGATATTCTTATCTTTTATGCAGCCAATATCTATATTTATCTTTAGAGATTCCTAATATCCTCATGCATTTTGCTGATGAGAGTCACATTTCCTTACTATTTTATCATGTGATTTTTCATTTCTGTCATAAGACTTTGAGTTAACATTTCATATCCTCTCATCTTGATATTTACTTCTTGATCGAGTTAGCTTATGATTGCTAGTTGATTCTTGATTTAAGTTTGGATATTGTTCAAGGCGTAAAGTAAGCCGTTAAGGACAAGATCTGCCATACTAACAATGTCAAGTAATTTATAAATTGGCTTGTAAATTAATTATATTGACGGTTTACTAAATAACTAAATTTAGATTGAGTATAATTCATATCCATTTATCGTTTCGTATAATTTTAATTCTCTCTTATTTGTGTTAAAAATAGGCATAAAGATTAGCCATTATTAATAGAATAATTAATAATTAAATAAAAATTGTATTTGATTAGAAACAATTTCTAAATTTTCCATTAATTTCAATATGAGCGTCAAATACCAAAAATAGTAAATAAATCATGGCCAAGAAGGTAGAATTAGTTTATTAAATATCAAATAAAGAATATTAAATTTGTTGATTATTCAGATTCAAGATAACTCGATCATATTCATTTCGGAGAAGCTTTTCAAAAGTAATAAGTTCATATTCGGAATTTAAAATGCAATTGGATTTTTATAAAGAGGATTCGATGAATGGACTCTAAGTTTTTACAGTTGTTTCCAATTAGATTTCGACAGATATACTATTCCTGCATCTTCCATTTTGGTGTATGCTAAATTATATCTTCATAACCAATGTTCAATTCAGTTATCTAAGGCCAGTCACCAATACTCATTAATTTGCAATCCTCCTCGTTCACCTGATAGAAATCGAAATTATTTCAATCATACCCAAAATAAATAGAGTCAATTGTTTCCAATAGACCTTACTCAGAAATTTGCACCCTCTCTTTGATATTGTATTTCCACCTGAATCGGGTATTATTTATTTAGATCTAAAGATTTAAGACATGGCCATTGAGATTGGCTTAGCCATTTGCATCCTGTATTTCCAATTTGGTTATTTCCTAACTTACTATCACATTACCTAATCGCAGGTCTCTTAGATTGGTCCAACTTTCGTGGAAGAGTTGCTTATCTCCATTATTTCTGATGCTGCTATTTACTTACTCAAACATTTGTTACGCAAAGACGGGATCATATTCCATTTTGATCTTGTAAGATATTTACATCCCTCATCTTTGATTTGATTATTATCTTTATCTAAATAATTATACCCAGATAAAGCTTTTATAATTTTGGCCATTTTGCTTCTGCTAAGTAAAAGCATCCATCATCTCCAATGATATCCTTACTTAATTTAAGACACTTTATCTATTCAGCCCTTAATTTGGAGAGTTATCTGCATCCCTCATTTCCAAAATGTTTATTATTTTCTGGATAATCATATTAGTACCGATTTAAAGAACTTCTAAACATTGCCAGTGGCCCTGCACTAGGATGCCGGCTGCAATTTCTTCAAAGTGGCATTAATATATGTAATATATTCAGGTACTAAAGTAAAGTGCTTTCACTTTTTGGATTGGGAGTTATTTTGTCACATAAGTTAAATCAACGAGACTCAAATATTTCATTTCTTCATTATCTGTTTGATACTAATTGAGATGGTTTTATATCTTTTAAAGTCATAGGATCGGAAACAATGTTATAAGCTGCAGTCCATCCGTTTTAATAAAATGATGCTTATAATTAAGATATATACAGGTTGATATAACCTAAAGTTTCTCTCAATTAAAATAACTTAAAGTTTCAAAAAATAATTATGATATATTAATTAGGATGGTTGTATGTTTTGGATAAAATAAATTAGATAAGTTCATGGAGGACATTTACTGAAACGAATATATGGTTTGGTAGACTCTTTATCCTTATTCCACCAATTATATTTTTATTATATAGCTTTTCTTAATAAAATTCTTAAAGTAATTTTTAAATCACAATACTTAAATTATGAATTCGCAGTTTTTAGGTTTCAAATGTTAATCATTCAGGAGTCCGAATTTATTTATTATTCTTTTACTCCGGATATTACTTCTTTTTTTAGAGTCGACTGATCATAAGCTATGATATATCGACTTTAAAGTACTGTTTAAATTGTTTACTCAAGCCAGCGTCGATAAGTAGGTCATGCACTAGCCCCACTTCTTTGCCTCTTAATTTCTACAGCAAACCACTCTCTTCGATCATTTCCTTCTTCCCAAACGGACAATAAATCAGCTATCTTTTCGCTAAAGTTGCCGCTATCCATTGAATCATCAGTTTAGTGAGATGGTCTCCGTTGAAAACTCCGCACCCCCAGTTTCCAGTCACAATGCGGGCTTCCTTCTTTATGGCAGTAAATCCGATGTACGCCTTTAGTATTTCCCTGTTTAGTGATTAGGTTGAAAATTGTATCGGGTCATCCTTTTTAAATTTGGTTGCATCAATACCGACGATATAGTCCTCAACCTGCTTTTTGCCATTTTTTACATAGTCATACTCTTTATCTTAAAAACCATTGAATTCTGTATCTCTTCCATACCCTTTAGACTTGAAAAATTTGGGAAAACCAATAAAAGCCAAAACTTAGTGGTTTTACATCCTTTGACAAAGGAGAGTGGCTGCAAGAATTTAAGGCCTTGTCGCAAACATTATTTCCTCCTGCACGCATCCATCCCCTAAACAACCTCCGCCAATGTACTGATTAGCGAAATCAACTTTAATTTCTCCCACAAAATCTTAAATATCTGCATCATTCGCTTAAACCGTAATTTTTGACATTGGTTGTTCTTTACGAAACTCTAATACCTTTTCGATAGAAGATTAATCTGCTACTTTACGGATAATCGTTAAAATACGATTATCGGTCACAGAACTGATCATTCTTTTGCTCTATTTTATAAAATATTCAACGATGCATTTCGTTTTAAACTTACTGTAAGTAAAAATATATGCGAAACTATTCCTATCGCTGAATTAAGATTACAGTTGTCGTTCCCCTTTGTCAGAATACTGTCTGGGCGTCAAACAGAAGAACATGAGCACAAGGATGTAATATATTTGCTTTTTACTGTAGTCTACTCTCTTCGAAGTTTGGCTGTTCATCATCATTAGGATAGGTTCAGGCTAATATGTCAAGAGGAAGTATGCCAATTATTTACACAGAGCGGGTAGTATCTATATGTAATAAATCTCTAGTGCCTTGAAATTCCACTTTGATCCTCTTTTTTTCTCCTCCTCGCGCATCCATTCAAATTCACCTCGAAACATTTGCAAAAGATTGATAATCTATTTTCCACTGTATTTCACTGCTTCTAGTTTGAGAAGCCAAATTTTGATATCGGTTTTCCACTTGGGGTGTTTGGTGATAGGTGTAAACTCAATGTTAGTGAATTATCTGCGAATAATCGGCTTCTACATAATAAGTATAAACTATGCAATTCTATGTCAGAAGAGGATAAGATAAGATAATTTTATTGAATTATGATTTTATAAACATTTTAGTGTAGGAAAATCTCTTCCCAGACAAGTCATTAGACTTATTATATATGGTAATTTTAAATATCGGTTATTCTCATCTGTTTTCCTTTATAGTTGCTGTAAAATTATGGCTTTTAGTTTATATACGACTTCGCTATATTTAAAGTTAATTTTTATTTCATATTCATAGGGTGTTAATAATTATTAGAATACATATATTCCTAATAGAGTGTCAATAATAAAAGCTTATATGATAGAGTCATCATGTTCCTAGTTTTTAATTTGACTTTGCAAGACATTCGAGAATATTTATAACTTTAATAAGCATTAATTCACACTTTTTTTAAAGGGGAATACACAATATCAACCAACATATTTTTATATGTAACACTTTCATTCGGATGTTCAAGAGTTAATCCCATCGATCCGCTTAGTTTAGTCATTGTACCATGCAACGAACTGCAATCTTTGACCATCAGCCGATCTAAATAACATCACTCTTACCATTCATGTACTCCATTTAGCAGTGAACCTTTGACATAAAATTATCGTTCTTATCGCAGATGTCAGCGTTACGACTGCGGCCAATGGTATACTTTGACTTATTTCTGAAGCTGAGAATAACAAAATCTTTTAAACTTTCTTCATTCTTCCCGTAAATATGCTGGAAAATAGCATATGGTGCGGGGATATCCCTTGGATTGGAGAGTAAATAATCAATCATTTGTTTATACTATTTGGTTTCTACATATGATGGTTAATACCTCTGATATCTGTTTGGCAGTACCCGCAAATGTATTTACTGGTTTTTATTTTTATAGGCTCGGAAGAGTTTATTCCGAATAGACTCTTTGCTAAACATTTTAAATGAATATATTTTAGAGCGCCGGTACATTTGCAAGGGGAGATCAGCGGATTTTCCCTTTTTTGTCCAGTAAACCTGCAGATTCGACACTTAACGTCCAAAGTGTTTGATTACTCATCATTAAGCTAAAGAACGTTTTCACCTATAATCTAAGATCCTTTATGTTCCAGTCTCCACAATTTATATTTAGTCTTCCCTATTTTCAAAATTTAATTTTCTTAAAAAGTAGTCCATTTTCCTATATATCGCCAGATGCTTTCATATTTATTGAGGGAAAACAACTTTATTTTATAGAATTGAGGTTTCTTTTAAATTAGGCACTTCAGCTTCGTATTTAACTTTGATTAGTCAAGTGAAATCTTTTCCCGTATCCTCCGAGTATTCTCAAGCATAATTTACAGTTTTTATGCCTGATTTAAGTCAGGTTCGATACAGTCCTCGATACAAGTTTCAGTTTCTGCAAGATTGATGCCAGAGTCATTAGGCCAAATTTTGATGTGAAACGTGCTGAATCAAAACGTATGTACAGTTAGTAATGAGTTTGCTAGATTTTGATCAAGTTGTTATCGCGATGAGGAGGCTGGGGACGATGAAACTCTCCGTTATTACAATTTCCCATTTATTGGCTTTATTCGATATATACTATCAATGTTTATTTGGCAAGTAAAAAATAGCATGCTTGATCAGTCGTTTTAAACCTTGAATAAGTTAAAAGACAAAATCAGCAAAGGGATTTTTATTTGAGAAAATAGATAATAATGGATATTTTGAATTGAATTTTAATAGCGGCTAATCATATATAACTTATCATTGATATAGTCTTGAACCATTTATGGTTCACTCATCGGTAATATAACTAGAAATTGAGAATATTTTATATCATTTACAATTTCATTTTTTATCTCATTGGATAAATATAGAAGAATAGAATAATAAGGAAGAGATTATCAAAAGGGAAATTTATGCAAAGGATATTTTCGTTTTAATAAACAAGCCATATTTTTGTATAAATTTAATTGATCCTTATTTTTCAATTTTTAATACACAAGCGCTATATTCCAGAGAGTCAAAGCACAATCGATAGCCGATTTGCCTAAGACTCTTTCTTCAATTTACAAGCATGTCATGTATTATTTTAGAGATAAATCGTAGAAACCTTGAAATTTGTATAAATTTCCAATGTTATTGTGGGTGAACGCACATTTTACTGATTATTTTCCAAGTACGGCTTCTTGAATTTAAAGGCATTTCTTGCACTATATTAGAGCCTTTTATAGGAGTCCCTGATTTTGATAAACATTCGCGATGCTATTGTGAGTTGCTGCACATTTGATGGCTTATTTTCCAAAAGCTTTTTCTTGAAGTTAAAGACATCTCAAGTAGGATATAAGAGCCAAATCATAAAGATTTTGCAATACATAGACTGTTCCAATTTTGTTGTGAGTTGATGCACAGTCTATTGCTTATAGTCCAAGTATAGTTTCTTAAATTTCCAGTTATTTCATGTATTCCTGCATAGCCATGTCAAAATTGCCCTGTTATTGATGCATTTCTCCCATTTTCCTATGAAATTTCGCTTTTTCTATGATTTGATTAAAACCTTCTTATATCTTTGTTGTTGGGCATAAAATTTGTGCTTTTTCTATTTGTTTTAAATATTTTTTCTATTCCATAAAAGAAAATTCACATTATTTAATTTTCTGTAAGTATTAGTTACTGTTTTTAATTTGTTATGGCATAGTTATTTCTTTGCTATTCGATCCCTGAATATTATTGACTACTGTTTGAATCACTTAAAATTATTTGATTATACTTAACAAAACTAAGGTCTCTTTTTTGTTATTTGCATTGTTTGCTGAAAATTCAACCATTTTTAAAAAATATTTTAAACTTTTTTCGATCCTTTTAAATGAGATGTCTTTAAATGCCTCCTTAGTTAGGGAAGAGCTATAAATAATTAGCTGATATTAATGACTGTTAGCATTGTTACTTTGAAGGCATTCAATCACTTCCTTTAAGTAATCATTAGTTATTTATTCATTAATTATCTTTAACATTGTGAAGGGAGAGAAAAAAATGGATTTTGAAATTTCATGCATTTTACTTGCAAAAACTTTTTCTGCAATATTGATGTCTAAGAGAAGCTAAATCTAAGCAATTATATTTTAAAACATAATTTTCAAAAGTATTTTTGAGGTAATTACTCCCATTAGATTGTTTTATTCAATTAATTAACAATTTGAAAGCTATATCTTTTACTTGAGTTTTTGCTTACAATCATTCATATCTTGAATAGTTCTAAAAAAACACGTTGCTTTGATTAAATTTAAATCTTCCACGGCTATTGGTTTATTTACTCTATTCAATATTTGTTCAATTTGAATTTCATAACATTTTTCTTCCTCGTGAATAAATGATTAAACTGTTTTGACTTGAATATGCTACTTCATGTAATCTTGAAGGCTATACTTCGTAAATGTTGAACCTATCACTTTTTCCACTATATTTTCAATGGATCTTTTATGGAATTGATTGTTACTTTTTACCCTAATGTTAAAATGATATCCCTTTTCTTTGCAAGTCTCTTCAACAAGTTCAGCAAAGGCGTTATAATTGTTTTTTACTTATTCTAATTGTTTTTATATAAATTTTTGAAGAGTTTCCTTTTTACTAACCTATTTAAATTAATTTAAATTAATCAGATTAAACTTGAATTCTCTTTCAGTTTTGCCGTTTCTATAAATTGAACTTTCTTCCAATGTGTCCACCTCGCATGATTTAGGATATTTCCTACAAACTGCATTTATAGCACTGATTAATAATTTTTCAATCTTCTATAATTTCTTTCCCTTCTTTTGTAAATTAATGCAAGAAAGATTTAAATATTGAGTTAAAAACAAAAAAGCTCTTTCATCAAAGTTGCAGAGTTACCAGGTTTTATCAGCTACTTTCATCGTTTCATTAGGGTCTAAGTTAAATTGCAACTTCAGAAAGCAGTCATTCTCATTTGTCCCTTTAATAAGGTAGCTCATCACTCGTAAAATATTTTTATTTTGGAAGTAAGCTTCGTCCCACACTCTTCTTATATTGGAACCAAAATTATAGAAAAAATATTCATGATTTTCTTTTAGGACCAATCTATTGAGACACTATTTCATATATTTGATTAACTCTTTGATAATATCTAATAATCGCTCTTCAGCAAAATAATATTTATCTAGCTCTTCAAATATAGTATGAAAAGCATCGAGACTCAATAGTCTATATATATGTTGATTATTTTCAATTTACTTCCTTATTATTTCTAAGAATGTTTTATATGTTTTAATATGGCCAATGGAGACAGATTCATAATGTGGTTTGGAATTAGGATAGTGATACTAACTGCGGTCTCGCAATCTTTCTACATGGTCAATTTGTAAATCAGAGGAAATTGCAATGCCTTCGCAATAAGTTCCCATTGTGTTGTGTTTATTATTTTATTGTTAAAATAGATAATAAATGTCCTCTGATTAATTAATAATTTACATTATCGTTCTATGGATTAATTATTCATTTATATATTATTCTAAACTATAAAAAAAGTAATAGTGATTTGAGATTTGAATTGATAATTTAAGTCCAAAACTGATTATGTTTTAAGTCGATAAATGATTCATCGGTTCTAAGAACATTTTTGTTAATAAATCCTAATCCTTTCACTTCTATCAGATCTATTTAAAATGTAATGATCATGGAAATATAATTTATCAAATAGATTTAAATTAATTCTTAATTTAAATTGCTATTGGCTTTTGTAAATTTGGATAAAATCACTCAATGATTTGAGCATTTATCATTGGAACTATTTTCTCCATTTATTTCCTATCTTTGTTCAGTTCTCTAATGACCAGCACCCATTTTTTAGTGGTGCATTCACATTTACTGATATGCCATTCGCACATATTCTGATGACAATTTAAGCATTCGATGGACGACAAATAGACATAATTCTTGCAAAAGGTGCATTAATTGGTGTAATACCTATTTTAGCAGTTTATGATCTTCACATCATAGAAAGACCTGTACTTGTCAATGCTACTTTTAATAAAGATGTATTATCTATTCACAATCTTGCGATATTCCTTCATCACCTGAATGAATGTATACTTACCTTATCTTTATATGGCTATGGGATGATCAGTCCTTGAGCTATATTTTAGTAGATAACCCAATCAAAGGATAGAACTTGCGCTCTCATCGTTCGATTATACAGTAATTCTTGCTGCTAATAATAACGGAAGGCTTATTTTATACTATCAATGCTTTGAAAACTAATAAAATTAGCTGCCTAACAAACGGTATAACCATGAGAAAATCCAGCGTGATAGGCCTTAATAAGATTAGGTAATACCTTGAAAAATGTCAAAACGTAATCTCTCGGTCTCTGATGTACTTTGTATACCGGTATTCCAGCTTTAATAAGTTCTAGAGGATCAATTATAAGAGTGATTTGTTCTAATAAATATTTTTTGCGATTATTTTAGTAGTTATCCCTAACGTAATTATCAAAGAGTTCTTTATGTTTGCCAGGAATGATGTACCAAGTCTTGGTTTATCCTTGATGATTATAGTTCAAAGAGTTAAGATAAAGGTCTTCGACATGCCAGCAGAAAGTAGCAAATAGCATTCCTACATACATCCATGGATGAGATATTCCGCTTATTTGATCATTTTTGTAGTCAATTATTCGCAGCAAAGAATTTGGCGATTTATAGATGTTATTGAGATTAAACAAGTTGCTGGAGTAGTTAAAGTAGGCATCTGCATCCTAGTTTTAAAGTGTTGCTGTGGGAAAACCACTTCCATACCGAGACGATGGCAAATCAGCCGCATATTTAACAAGCACCTTGTTCTTGGAATCTAAATAAAGCAATTGATACACTTATCATTTGTCACCAAATTCCAAAACTAATGCTAGCGTACCGCTTCTGGAGTCGTACCCGTTGGAGAAGTCTGATATTTATATTTTTATGAGAAAGACAATGCCTATTTTTTATATTCGGGAAGTGTTAAACACTTTACACGTTCTTGAAAGGGCTGAGTTATAAATAAAAGATAAAAAAATTCTTCCTTTAGGAAGAATTCAAAAAACTTACCTTTCCGAGAGTCAGATTTTGCAAAATTTGCTAGCGTACATTGACAGGAGTTTTATTATTAGTAAAACGGAAAGCACATTTCCATGCATTACAGACAGTCAGCTTGACTGCTCCATACTCGGCGTACTTGGCTTCAAGTTCATAGATGAGTTTGATTGGATCAGAATTCATTTGCTAAATTGTTAAACGTATCTGAGGTACTTCCTAAATAAACTCATAAGGGTTCTTATTTTTAGAAGAGTCAAAGTCAGTTTTATTTATTTTACGAACGGGAGGTTCGATGCTATCGGAGTCAAGATCGATAATAATGGGAGTTTGTGATTGAATAGGCTACGTTCGTTTTAGAGAACACATAATTTAGTATTGTAAGGTTTATGGACAATTTTAATAAAATAATAAGAGGATTGATAGTTGCCAAACTTTTAAATTTGTCGTGTATAAAAATAAATTAACTAAAGCATACAAAAATAGTCATTTTGATGTGATAGAAAAGAAATTAAACCATTTCATCATAAATTAATATTTGTAATGCATCAGCTTATGATATTATTTATTGTGATGTACAATTAAGTGATTTTAGGTGATTCATTTCAGAGAACTTACAGACTCATTTATATTCATCATAATCATTGGTAATTTAAGTCTCTTACATATTCAAATTCAATTTAGATGTTTGATTGAGGTCTTATGACAACTGTAAATAGAATGATAAATGTATGGCTTTATTTACCCTATATTGGGGTAGTAATATTATTAATAATTCAGATAAGAAAGAACGACAGAAATAAAAATAAATTAAATTGGCAATGGCAATGGCGTTTAGAATGCGGAGAGAATCATTACCATTACTAAGAATAACTATTTACTTTGTTTTAGAACACTCTTCAAATAAGGGAGGCAAATTTAGTAAAAATAAAAATAAAAATAAAGATAAAATATTTACCAGAGAGAACTAACTCTATTTTATTGTTTTTAGTATTTTTATTTTGTTTATCTTTTATTGAACAACATATATTTTTAAAAGAAAAATCCTTTATTAATTTGATGAAGAGTTACACTAGATCAATCATAATAATGAATCTAACTTTCTCAAAATTTACACGAAGTCGATGCTATTTATAAACCTAAGTTTGTTGTCAGGCATTCTAAATAAAAGATAATTACTCGACTGATGTTCTTAAACTTTCCTCTAAATTAACGATATTTATATCTGTATTTTCCTCAATGATTGCTCTAAAATCCAAGACTGTTAATATCTCTGAATTTTTCGATATTGACCTAAATCATGTTTAAAATTTATCTAAATAAATAAAGATGAACTCGATATTCAAAAACATTGATTATTTTCCTATTTTTAATGTAGAGCACAAAAAATATTAATTAACTATATATTTTATTATTCAAAACATTTAGAACAAATAATGTTATTCTGTTTAAATAATATTCTTAAGGTATTACTCATCTTAAAATTTTCATCAATCTTTGACCTCATTAGAGTTTTTGCCAAGAGAAAACTCTAATAAAAATTCATTTTATATAATTTCATTTATTTCTATTTTAGAAGATTAGAATGGGTCAACAATGTTGCAGCGCCACTTAAAACTCACCATAAATTACAATCGATAATAACGATAGAAATTAAGAACAGGAATGTCATGACTCCAAGCAGCCTGATGTGAGCCCCCCTCTGAAACAAATTTAATAAAACAGCCTTCAAGGTAAAAATGATAGTATAAACTCAAAGCAAAATTCCACTGGCACTTCTTCGAATACAAATGCAAATAAATAGTCAAATAAACAGATTAAAAACTAATAAACCTTGAAATAGAAGTCCACACAAATAAGCCGTAACTTATCAGATTAAATCGACATATTTTTATAAAATTTAGCTTCTTAGGTTGCGAGTTCTTTCTGAAAGCAAAGGACTGATGGTTGATTTATATTTTTGATTTTTTTATTATTAAAATAATATACGATTAGTCGGATTAACTTTTCTGTCATGAAAATATAACCATGAATTTATGATGCTTAAGAATCGTAAGCCATACACACAGAAAAAAAATGTTTCTCAAATTGTAAATATCATCCAACAAATTGACAAAGATAAAGGATATTTTTCTATTGACGGACAAAAATATATTCTCCATAAAGTGATAATATAAAGGTAAATTGATTTATTCGATTTAAAAACAAAGAATAAATTGTTATGAATAATCTTTAATAAAATAGTCTATTGTGGTCCTTAGATTATGTTTATTAGAGATGGTGGCATGCTCAACCGAGTAATTAAAGTCAACTACAAGTCAAAGAGTACGGTAATATTGTAAAAATTCTTAAAATCATGTTGAAAAAATTGAAAAGCAACAATAATATAGATAAAGCATTATAAATTAAAAAATAAATAACTCTAAGATGAGAATCTAATGAAAAATGATGATAATTTCAGTTCCAAAATTATTACACAATGTATATCTATGGTCTAATAATTATGATAGTATCCAGTAAGGATATTTGTTTCTTCATCTACTCAGGAATTTCAATGCAATTAAAAAAAAAAATACAAAAATTATCATTGTGACTAATTCTGGAAAAGCATGCAAAATATATTAAAGAGTTTTACATTTTTTAATGATCATTAAAAGTTAAAAATTTAATGAATAAATAAACTCAAGTTATAAAAATTATAATTTGCTTTATAATATATCATATCATCATCTCGAAATAAAGATAAGTTTTTATAGATAATAAAAAAGCATTTATTATTTGAGTATGTAGCTTGATCAATGTCTATTTCAATTCTACCTACTAACTCTTAAATTAACTGGTCAGTCATTCTCGATATCTCCAACCTTCGTGCTTGTAAAAAAGAATGGTAATTTTATTCAATTTATTAAATAATAATGTATTTAATAAAAGTATATTGCTAAATATTCATAAATCTAATGTGAATAGATGTGATTACATCAATGTTTAAGCTCTTGTTGAGTGCTAAAATAGGGTATTTCTGCATTTTGTCTTAGAGAAGCATTTAATAAGAAGTTCTGTCTGCATTGAATAATCAATGCTATGAGGAGAATGACAATCACTATTGATAAAGATACGCTCACTCCAATTATTGCAGACGTTAAATTTGAGTTGCTGGAAGCGGCTGATGAGAGAAGTGAACCATAGCTAGAGACGGTAACATTTCCTTGGCAAACTGATCGAGAAGTACATAGCATTTAGCTTACACCACTGGAGCTTGAGCTAAGACAGCAGTTTTAAGCGCACTTATCTCCGAAACTATCATAATTGCAAGTTTAAGAGACAGATGTCATTGAATATGTCTGAGAATTAGCACACAAAATATAAGGCGAGCATAATTTGGTGACCCATGAGTTAGTAGTATCAACTGAGCAACAATTCTGCCCACAGGTATTACCAATACTGTCACTTTGGCAATAACTGTATGTATAGCTTGCTGTTGTCATTAAGTTTATCTTTGCTTAATTAATAATGTTATAATATCATCATATTATGATCATTTCCGATAAACCATCGGGAAACATCTTGCTTTATTTAGTTGATTATGCAGTTAGCGATGAGTATTGGTATTTTAATAATGTATCTAACTCCTCGAAGACTACCAAGATAAGATTTGGATATATATTTATATCATGATTTGAATAATTATTTGTGGTCAATTAAGATAAAAATTTATTATATCCTTCTTGAATCATAATTTATTTTGTCTGTGAATGAAAATTTCATATAAACCTATAAGATAAAACAATAAACAACAACGAATAGACTCATGGCAATTTAGTGTATCTTCATTGATTAATTATAAACATAAAAAATATTAAAATCCACAAATCTTTTATCTTTGAGGTTTGGATTATCAAACTCTATACATCAGTAAACATCAAGTAAATGTCAGATTGTTGAGAAAAAATTGCTGTAGTGACAGATTTTTTATCAATTAAAATCTTACATCATAAAGAATTTGCTGTGCCTCTGCCGTTAAATCTAATGAGACTCCTATGAGAAATATATGCTTAGTTTAATAGTAATACGCAATAATAATGATATTCTCAATACCATAGAATATTTTTAATACTATAAACTTTATCTTTTACTGAAGCAAAATTTAAGATAGATTATTTTGTAAAATTTTAGTAAATGGATAATTGTGGAGATCAATACAAAAGTGCAGTCTTATCAAAAGACTAAATTTGATCAATAATTTGATGAGTTTCATAACCTGAACTGAAAATATTTTTGGATTAATTTAAGTTGATGTCGTCTTGGCATAAAAAGATATTATTAAAGTTGTTATCCGCAAGCACTAAATTATTACTACTGCTATTCAAATTCAAATAATACAAATATACTTATAATCTATCATCATTCATTACTTCATCAGTCCAGTCATTATTTATAGTATACTCTGTCGGAAATATTTTCCATGATTGACTTTCAATGCACCCGCTTCTATTAATAATAAATAAATATATCCCACTTACTTCCCTTTTAGTTTCGACAACAAATTGTCTTCTTCGATCAATCTCTTCATCCCAAATGGACAATAAATCATTTATTTGTCGGCCAACGTAGCAGCTATCCACTGAATCACCAGTTTAGTAAGGTGGTCTCCGTTATACACGCCACACCCCCAGTTTCCAGTTACAATGCGATTTTTTGCCTAAATAGCCGTAAAGCCAGTGTAGGCTTTGAGTATTTCTCTGTTCAGAAATTATTATTTAAATTGTTGGGGATTGTTCTTTTGAAATTTAATTGCGTCAATAGCGACGATGTACTCCTCAGCCAATTGTTAATCTTTGTTTTTGATATAATCATACTCCATATTTTAACGGCCATTGTATTGGGTATTTTCTCTTCCATATCCCTTACACTTAAAATGTTTGGTAAACCCTATAAAAGCCAAGGCTTCATTCTCACGCATTTTTTAGCAAAGAAGAGTCGTTGCAAGAAGTTCAGGTCTTAAAGCAAACATGATTTCCTCCTGCACACAACCATTTGTCAAACATCCTCCACCAACGTACCGATTGGCGAAATCGATTTTAATATCTCCCACAAAACTTTCAATGCTGGTTTAATTTTGCTCAATTTTAATCTTTGTCATTAATAGTTTTTTGTTAGAGGCGATTAGGCTTTAGATGGGAGACTTAGCAACCTTACGAATGATGGTCATCACACTGTTATCAGTAAATATCGTTTTCCTCTACCTTTGGAAGTACTCAATGATGCATTTGGTCTTAAATACACTAAAAGTAAAAATATGTGCGAAATTGTTCATGTTACTGAATTAATACTCCAAACCTCTATTATCAGATTCTTGTTTGGGCGTCAGGCAGAAGAACATCAGTACGAGAATGTAATATATTTGTTTTTTACTGTAGTTGACGCTCTTCGAAATTTGGCTGCCCATCATCAGGATAGGAGAAGAATGCTAATATATTAGCAGAAATGAGGCTAGTTATTTGCAGAGCTCAGGCAATTATTCTATGTGCTAGCTTCTCAGTGCTCTGAAATTCCACTGTTATCCTCTTCTTTTTTCCTCCTCGCGCCTACACCCAAATTTATGGCGAAACATTTGCAGAACATCGATAATCTAGTGCCCAGTGTATTTCATATCGACTAACATGCGCAGTTATGAGACAATACCATTTTTCTACATCTAGAGCTAGGTTAATGGTATGAACTCCATCTTATTAGACCAGCTGAACATTGCCTTCAAAGAAAAGTATAAACTAAATATTTATATCTCTATTCAATTCATAGAGAGCTAATTATATTATATTTCGACAGGTATCATAACCTACTTTTAACTCACCCTCAGTATTAATTAGGTTCAACAAGTAATCGCAACATCATTAGATTAGGACAAAAACCACACTTAATTCGATAAACACCCTTAATTAGATTGTCTCATCCTGCCATATAAGCAATTACTAACCGCAGAATACGTTTTAGGAATTTTTAGTTTTAGATTTTCAAGCCGTCTTATTTTGAGTTATATAATCATGATTCTCAACTTTAACACACGCATAGCACACCCTCGCTCCTAAATCACCAAAATCATCTTCCAAGATGCTGATTCCACCAAAATTGTATCTGTTGCCCATGACTCGTATCTAAGAGTGTGGGATCTTGAACAGTTCACCTTGGCCGATCAGCAACAATACGATCAGAGCTATCTCACTGCACTTACTTCTGATAAAAACAGTCTTCTGGTAGGAAATGGAGATGGCGAGCTGATGGTAATGGACAAAAGAAACCTCGAAATTACCAAGATAGCGAAATTACATTCGGATTGTATCACCGATATTCTAATCGAGGAAGCATGCTACGTGACCGTTGGCTATGACGGACTGCTCAATTTTATCGATAAGAGTACATTGGAGGTTCTTAAATCAGTCCAAGTCGACTCTCCACTGTCACAAATCTTAAAAGTAAAGTAAAAATACATTGTGACTGACACAAAGGCATTCGAAATCGATCCCACTCTTACTGTCAAATGTATTGGAAAGATAAACAGATTTTTAGCGACCCCTAGCCGAGTTTATGGTACTAATGACGAAAATGGTTTCTTTTGCCATTCTAAAAAATTTAATACTTACGTTCCTTGCGAGGCTATGGTGGCAGTAGGCTAAGGAGTGTTAGGCATGTCATGGTCTACAGTTTCCTATTTTACCAGTCATTAAGATTAACGTATTTCATATAAAAGTAGCAAAATGCCACTCATGGAAGAGGGAGATTCTATCCTCAGTTTGGTGGCGAATAACAACAATATTTACGGAGGGGCAGAAAGCGGAAAAATTTACCATTTCACTCTTAACAAAGATTTTAATTGGCTTGATTGATGTATAATTAATGAATAAGCTGTAAAAATTTTAAAGAGCAAACTAAATCTAGCCCTTGATTGGTGAAATCCTCACCTCGAAAAGATTAGTTGCATAGATTTAGGTGTGCAATGAATGCTTATTTTATCAAAACTTTTTATATTCTATTTGATGTGTTGACGTGGAATAACTTGAAAGATGAACGCATTTATTAAAATAAAGTATAATCAAATAATTTTTAATAATAATGCTGCAAACGAGGGCATCAAATGAATATCGATATGCTTATTAGGCAGATAATCTATAACTCGCTTTGAAAGAGACAAGATAGGTTTGTCCTAACTGCATCATTTGCAACCAAAAATTGCAAGACTTAACATGGACATATGAATAGTTGCTTTCTGCAAAAGAAATAGAATTAGAAACTGTTTCCAAAATAGTCAATCAACTCGATGTTCAGCTTAGCAAGACATAATATAAAGTGAATAGCTTAGCCGTAAAACTAAAAACCTCTGAAATGTAAGTCTAAGCACTGATGAGGACAAACAATGAGTTTTAAAACATTTTGAGTTACTTCAAAACTAGGGAAGTGTAACTGCTGTCCCAATTAAAGATAACATAAAATGAGCTATTTACTAAAGAGGTTCATGTCAAAGATGAAGCTGAGGCACAGGAGCAGCAAAATATATAATAACTGGTCAATGGCAATAAACAGCACAATGCTGGAAATATCATAAAAAGAGAAAAATCTACCAAACAGATGTCTGCTGAGCTAATACCAGTTATTTAACAAAGTCATTCATTAGGAAAAATTCTTCAAAAAAGTCTGTGCGAGTTGGAGAAGATGGGCCAGTAGAAGATTATAGTTGAGGTTAAGCATCGAATGGCGTTGCTCAGAGCTGCCTCGCTTTCAGTCTTAAAGTGAATGTTTATATATCTTTGAATACATGTAATAATCATTGAATTTACCATCAATCCGGTTGATTCATTGGATGCAAGTTCCATGCAATTTCTTATGCATCCAAACTTCCATGCTTACTTTCCTTTGTTACCTTTGTAACTGAGAGAGGGATTTGTTGATTAGGACTGAATTTATTTTCTGATGAAGCCCGATTAATTCCACTTGAGAAAGGTATATTTTTTATTCTTAAACTATCAGTGATTCTGTCAATGGCTTTTTGCAATTCGATCTTATGTGGTGGTTGGTCTTCTTCGATTTCAATAGCTTATCTTTTGGCAGAGATAAAATTTGATGAAACTGTTTTTTGATTTATTATTGTCTGGGATAAACATGCCTGCTGGATGGCCGATTATGAGGCATTTTTGATTGTCCGATCATTGATTTCTTCAAACTACTCTTCGCTTGACGATGAAAAGGGTAGTTTAATTTAATCTTCGCTATCTGATGAAATTATGACGACTTCATTTTTTGGCTTCATCATCTATTTGTTCATTGGCTATTAATTGTTGACATCTTTGCTAAGTTATGCATTATGCTTTGGGAGCTACATTTACATTTTGGTTGATACGTAACCAACTTGAATGGTGGGACTACTCTGCTCAGCTAAAAAGAATGAACTTCCCACGCTTTAATACTCTCCGTATTGCTCAGCTATATGATGATCTAATTCTTATATATTTCCAGAGACATTGTTAGAATTTTCTTTTTCTTCTTCGATATCTTTATTGTTATTCATTTATTCCGATTGATCTGCACTCTTATCTCTTGGATCATTTTATTCTTTATTCGAAAGGGGAGTGGACTATTGATGAGATCGTTTGTCGATAACTTCCTCCTAAAAAGAAGATGAACTCGATTCAGCTGAATGACTCGACTCGTCAAGGTATTAATCGAATGAATTAAAATTGAGTTTATAGTTGTTGACCCCCATTACTCCATAGAAGGGGTCATGCATCTAATGATATATCTTTTTATCCAAGCATTCATCGTCCATGTGAGTATAGTAGGTGTGAATTTTGGATCGAACTGGCAAATTGATAAACTTGTGATAGTCGCTCTCATCATAGGGGATTTCAGTTTTCATCTTGATATTGTAGGCTGCATCAGCAACACTAAGTGTTTATAGCTTTTGTGCAAGCATATCAGTAAGTTGCTATTCTTCTGGTTGTGTGAGTTGGTTGCAGGGGATTTAAATGGTATTTAATAAGGGAACTCTGTATCGACAGTGGACATTGTAATTTTTGGAGTATTTTTTCATTTTCTGTTTGATTGTCATCTCATTCACGTTATCTTTTGCATCTTTGTGAGAAAGGCTATCTGATCGTTAACTGTCTGATCGATTCCTCAGCTATCTTTATTGATTTTCATACTTATTGACCAGCCTCTTTACTGAATTTAAAGATTTGCCTATTTTTGATTCGCCATGCTGCCGAAAATGGTTAATGATGTTAAAGCAGGCCATTGCTTCCTCCATATATGGAGTGATCATGTGAGCTTTTGAGTAATAAAATGTAGGTGAATGCAAAAACAACTAATGATATCTCTTAAAAACATTCGCAATCTTTTATAGCTCTTCCATCATTTTGTCATAGGTTATTTAGTAGTATTTGAGTTCAGGTTCTTTGAATGTAGTTCTCAAAGTGATGCCCAATTTGATGTTGCTATTATCATCCAAATTCACAAAATTAATCAATTCATTGTACTGTGTGAGTGGCTGATAATTGTCAATTATCATCTTTTTGTAGTGAGCCAAGGATTTAATCAACTATTGGGCAATGGCACAACTTTTACACAAGCAACTAAGAGTGCAAAAGGCACATTGATATTTTTTGATAGAGTCGAACTTTTATAAGTTTATGCTCTTGGAAGAACAGTCTATGCAGAAGAATCTTTGGCATTTAAATCGGCTGCTCACTTGGAAATATTTAAAATAATCGAGCTAATGAAGCAGATTTTCTGGAGTCAGTGTGTCTTCATAGAGATAGCCGTAGTCACACGCCAGAATATGTTGGTAGTATGTGTTGGGACTGTTTTTGTAAGTGGGAGTGAACTCTTTAGCATTGTTATTGGTACATCGGACATACTCCCTCAAAAGCAGTTGCTTGCAAATGTGGCATACAATAAAATTAGTATTCATGGCTCCAAGTCGCAAAGCTTTCCCATAGTTGGTGACAAACGCAAACTTCTTCCTGTTATAAAGTTTCTCTCCAATTATACTCTTTAAGTATGCAGACATACATATCTTTTCAGGATAAGGTTGCTCGTAGATAATTTAGACTTATAATTCGGTCTTTTAACGAATAGCCACAACTGTTTCTTAGAAAAGATCAATCGCTAATTTCTTGATTCTTTCTTACTTGATTTTAGCCATGAGCTGTTTTTATGGGCGATTGAAATTGTCTTTGACTTCCTTGATTAAGCTTAGATAAATACGTTTAAGATGAACCCTCATCTCTTCCACCTTTTTGTTGTAATCATTAGTTGACTTTACAAGTTCAGATTCCTCATCTTTTAGCTAGAGAGTGTAAGATCGGACAATCTCGAAAAGTTATTTGATTTGTTCAATCTCACTGACTCTTCCTTTCTTTTTATTAACCAAATAAGAAAAGAGATTTATGGCTTACTTGTTATCGATAATGTGATGGTTTGATCTTTATTGAGTGGCTTTCTTTGGAAACTGTAGGTAATTGAGGATGGAGTACTACTTCAATTCCGGCCGATCTCTAAAAAACACATAAATCAGCGTTCTGGCGAGAGTGGGATCAACCTTAGAGAGATCAAAGTGAACTTTGCAGTTGGGGTAGTTCTATATCAATATCAATTTACGACTACGATATTTTTAATATTGTTTGGCGCGGCATTGATAGCCCTCTTCCTCCTTGATTTGTTTAACTGCCCAGTAGAATTGACGGGAATAGTTTTAGTCTTGCTTTTGGTAGCGGATTTGCCTTTGCCCTTGCTCTTGCTTCTTCTTTCCATGGTCAATATTAGTCTATCTCAATGTTCCTAATTAATGATGCATATCATTTCTATAAACATATATTTTTCAATATGATATTCAATACTATATGTTTATTATTTATTATTGGGATTTGGTTATAATCTATCACCAACCACCTTGCTGACCCCATCCACCTTGTTGACCCTGTGGAGGTTGACCCCATCCGACATTACCAGTTGGCTGCTGCTGACCCCATCCTCCATTGTTACCTCCACTTTGTTGACCCCATCCTCCTTGTTGTGGCTGTCCAAATCCTCCATTATTACTTCCACTCTGTTGACCCCATCCTCCCTGTTGTTGCCCTCCAAATCCACTCTGTTGTCCAAATCCTCCAATGTTACCTCCACTCTGCTGTGTGGATCCATTGAATCCAAAAGCTCCCAAATTATTCCAAGATCCTTGTTTTTCTTCTTATCCTGTCCAATTAACATTTCTTCCTGCAAACTTGCTCGCCTCTTGTGCACTAGCTAGCGAAATCTGGCAAGGAAACTCAGCATAAACTGCCAAATTTACGTCATAATCCTTCTCAAATTTTGAGTCAAAGTCAATTAGAACTTTCACAATATAAGTACCAGCTTTCATCTTATATTTCTGTTGAGTAGTTCTCTGGGTATTTGCAAATCCCTACAATTTTTGAGTATTACCACCACTAATTAACCCTAATTCAACAGTAGCTCTTGGATAGTTATACGCCTCTTGAAGTTTATCTTAGAACGATCGTTATGGTGTCTTATCCACTTGGAGTGAATAGGTTCCCTCCTTTTTTATCTATAACTTGAAGTAGCATCCTTATTTCTTCTGGTCTTTGTGGGATTTGTAGAGATAGGAAGCGTTGTCGTTAATTTAGGCAATTGTAATTGATCTGAACTCGTTCCAGAAGTCATCAAATGGCATGTAGAAGATACCATCTTCTTTATCCACATAGCCTATTCGTGCCTTTTCATTCGCGTCCACATATTGCCAATTTGGATCATGGTCCGACCACTTTCCTTTGAACTAGACCTTTCCCCATGGATTACGAAGCTGTACAATTCTGTATTGCTGGCCTTTGAAATTGAGAATTGTAACTTGTAGCAAAGTATAAGCATGACCCTGAACCACACCTGATTGGCTTGTATCTGAGTCTGAACCTGGATTAGATGAGCACACCATAGAATACTAGAGTTGTGAACCTTTCATCAGATAGTTCCATTCTTCCTCCTTGTTTGCTCCTTTTTTGATATAGATTTGCTTGATTGGAGCTCCAGTTAGATCATGCAGAGGTTCTTCGGGGTAACCCGCCTCGATGCGTTTATAGCTGGTATAAATTTTAGCCCAAGCTTTTTCAAGTAGAATCACCCATAATTCATTATTAACTGAGTTTGAAAAGGCAGGTTCGTTGCTCAGCCAAGGGATGGATTCATCCATGTCAATAGTCATCCACTTCCCTTTATAGAGCATTTTAACTGAATAGTAATTTAGTTCATTTTTCTATTGAAGAAGAAATAAGTTAAAAATACGGTCAGGGCGCTCAGACAGAGCCGCTAGACCAGCCAGGAAGTAGCAATCTCCAAGGTAGCCTTGTTTTATATCCTGGGGGTTAGGTTTTCCCTAGAATATTTTTCCCTTCGGTAATTTCTAAGTGAGATTGGCCCATTTCACATCCTTCCACTCTGTTACAGTTTTCCATTCACCGCACAAAGAATTACTGTTACTCGGAAAACGATCATCAACGAACTTGCGTCCTTGCTTTCTCAGTTATTCAAGTTTATCTTTTGTGGGACTAGGCTCAATTTGAATGACTTGCTACTCTAAGAATTTAATTATATTAAATTATTCTTGATTCACGATTGAGAACTACTGATTTGTTTGTTGAGTTTGAGCCCACTCAGATCCAGTTGCATGGTTGCCCCAACCAGAGTTTTGACCCCATCCAGCCTGTTGTGGTTGTGGTTGAGGTTGTTGGCCCCATCCTCCTTGCTGCTGAGGTTGTTGTCCCCATCCTCCTTGCTGCTGAGGTTGCTGCCCCCAACCACCCTGTTGAGGTTGAGATTGTTGACCCCATCCTCCTTGCTGCTGAGGTTGTTGCCCCCATCCTCCTTGTTGAGGCTGAGATTGTTGCCCCCATCCTCCTTGTTGAGGCTGAGATTGTTGACCCCATCCTCCTTGCTGTTGGGGTTGTTGCCCCCATCCTCCTTGCTGAGATTGAGATTGTTGCCCCCATCCTCCTTGTTGTTGCTGTCCCCATCCTCCTTGTTGTCCACTATCCCACCCCCAGTCATTGCCACCGTTTCCTCCTCTTTTTTTCTTGATTTGAATAGTGCCAAGCATAAGATATATCAAATTATTATAACATATCTAGAGATTCTTCGATATTTCTAGACTTGAGGCGTTCCTTCTAATATCTTTTAAAATGTATCTAATCACTTGTTTAAAACAAAAACAGAAAGCAATTTCTAAACTTTAATTCAGTTTTTAAAACCAAAATATTTAAAATAACCCTCATCGTTACCCCACTAATTATTACCCCATGCTAATAATATCGAGTCGAACCCTTAGCCCAAGCCCCTCCTCCAGTTTTAACTATAGATGATTCATTTAAATCCAAATCCCTTTCATTATTAATTCTCTAAACACCATTTACGAATATATCCAATATTGATAATATCCCCAATAAGTTATTAATGATCAATAATTTGTCGTAATTCCCTTGCGCAAATACAAAGGGGGAAGCTCCACTCTTAGAGCAGCCCTGCCACTATAACAATTATTCTCCCGATGAAGTTCAAGACTGTTCTTACGAATCGTTTTCCTAATCTCTCTCGTACTTTAAATTATCCCTAAAATCAACTACATCGAGTCCGGCTGCTTTTACGGCTTGCGGGCCGTCAAAATCTGACGTGGGGAGGACTCTTCTAAATCAGTGACCCCATTCTTTCTTGCAAATGCTTGAGTTTGAATCTCCTTCCGATTGGGTGGTCTTGCCTATCTCTCCTCAGACCCCGATATTTTGTTGTTGCTAAAAAAATCATGAGGCAATTTGTTAGCAAATATCTTAGCCCTCCTTCTAAGGGGAGAGGGCATCTAATCAATGTTTCCTAATTTGGAAAACAGCAGTCTATCTTCGATCTAAAACTACATAACCAATAAATTTATAACCTCAATTTCTTATCATTGCTAAAATCAAGTTAATAGGAAATAAATATTACAAATAATTCATATTGTTATGCCCCTATGAGTAGTTACTGACTATTTAGCATCCAGTCAATGATGTCATTCCATTATATAAATATTTAGATGTTTGAGTAGGAGAGGGCACGGGCGACTTTTGACAAAAAATAACTGAGTTACATTATTTATGGAAGTAAAGATAAGGTGGAAGAGTTTGTTAAGAAACAAAAAATTGTTTAGAACGACCCCATCCTCAGATTTGACCCCGCTACCATTCAAAGATCTCGAGCTGAACTGATGAATATCTACGCCAAGAAGCTTATTCGGTTTACTTAGGTCTTTCCTCAAACCTTTGAAATGCACAGCAATAAATCCTTCTTTTTTACAGAACAGGTTCCTTTGGGTCTCCATGATTATATGTTCATGATGACTCTAAGAAATCTATGTGATGAAGAGCAAGTCAAAACTATCCTTGGACCAGCGTAAAGAGGGGAGATTCTAGGGTGCTATGCTCAAACTGAGCTCGGGCATGGATCGGATGTTCAACGCCTAATGACTACAGCCACATATGATGCTTCTACGTAAACTTTCGTTTTACATACACCTGAAGCAAAAGCCGCAAAATGGTGGATTGGAGATTTGGGTGTTTATGGCAATCATGCGTGCATTTTTGCTCAGTTGATCATCAAAGATAAAAAATATGGGGTCCATGCTTTTGTAGTACCTATCCGTGATAAAAATCACAAGACTTTTCCGGGAATATAGGCCGGTGATGTGGGTCCGAAGTTAGGCTTTAACTGTAAGGACAACGGCTACATAATATTTACTCACTATCGAATTCCTCGTCGTATGATGCTAATGAAATATCATAAAGTATCAAAAGAAGGGGATTACTCAAAGGTTGGTGACTAAAAGATTACCTACGTGACAATGCTTAAAATTAGGGCAATTATCCCAAAAAATGTTTTCTACAACCTTTCCAAATGTATTTTGATTTTAACACGCTTTTCTTTAGCTAGAAGGCAGTTTAAAGATAACAAAGGAGTGGAAATACCTTTACTTAACTATCAACTACAGCAGGAAAAAATATTCCCTAGAATTGCCTAAACTTTTGCGACGATGTTCGCGAAGGATACTGTTATTGAGTTGGCAGATTTTGTGTTTAGCGAGGCACAATTGCATAAAAGATTCGATCAACTAAACTAAGCCCACGCAATTACCAGTGGAGTGAAAGCTATTACAGTCAGAGATGGACTGAGGGGATTATAAATTCTGAGACGCGCTGCTGGTGGACATGGCTACATCTCTTACTCAGGCATTCCCGCATTGATAAACTAGCTTTCTCCAGCCTATACCTACGAAGGTACTTTGCTTTTGATTTAGGATAACATACAGTACTATTGTTGCAGGTGGCTCGATTCTTATTAAAGAGTTTGAGTAAAGTATAAAAAGATAAACCCCTCGGCGCAAGTGTTAAATATTTGTAACTGACAAAGGCAAATGAATCTTTTAAATTGGATTCGAGTGAAGTGAACTAACTCTCCAACCCAGAAACAATAATTAAGCTTTTCCTGCACCATAGTTTGCAACGCATCAAAGCTGCAAGTGAAAAATTAAAGGAAGGTATCTCTAATGGCCTTGATGCCAAAACCGCATCGGATCAATACGCTGGACTATAACTTGCCGAGGCTGCATCGGCTCACGTGTATCTCTGGTTGATCAACAACTTTTACAGCAAAATTGAAAGGCTGGCCAAAGACCAAAATGTTAAAAAAGTATTGCTGCGACTCTTTCTGCTTTATGGTGTTGAGAAGATTATGTAAAACTAAACTAGTTTCTTCTAATCTGGCGTTCTAACAGCTTCCACCCTGAAAACCTTACGTTAGGTAAGATAATCTCTCTTCGCTGAAATCCGGCCTGATGCTCTCTCAATTGTTGAGTCATTCTGCTATACTGACCACAGTTTAACTTCAGCCATCGGCACTTCCGATGGCAATGTCTACTAGAACCTGCTGAACTGGGCTCGCAACCACAACGATATCAACCGTCACGACATCAAGATGGATCTCCGGAAGGATGTGTTGAAATTCTATAAGGAAATGCGAGTTATTATGAAGGATAACCCCCGATTATGATTATGGCTGGCATATATATTGTTAACTTATCCATATTCCAGATTTTGGCATTAGAATAAAAATATATTAACATCACCAGACTGTGTCAAATGATATTGCAAGTCGAATCGTTTTACTTTTGTTCCTCTTGCCGAAGGAGATCATCTATGGAGTTGAAGCACAACTCCTCAGTAAGAAGGAACTAAAATGTAAAATCGAAGTTCATATCCTCATCGATTTACTCCAAAGCGCAATACTTGCGAATTTTGTTACCAAACTCTTCTTCACATAGTTTATTTTGCACAAAATATTGAATTTATATAAAGCATAGCTTGGACTATGCCGACTCGAACTGATCCTAGAGATAACTATAGACTGCCGATTCATTAAACTTTTACTATATTCGCTTCCAGAAAATGGTTATCTTAGGGTTGAGAAAGGCGTTCTGAATATTAGCCCTTTTTGTGTTGTGCAGCGATACCTTGCGGGCCACCTGATCAATTCTGCGCTCAAACTCGTTGGGTGTGGATGCGAAAAGGGCTACATTCTTGGCCAAAGTTTGCAATCGGTAAATATTTTATATTTCCCATTATTCCCGATTACAAAGCAAAAGAACTGAAATTAACTGGAGCTGCCCATTTTGAAATTTATCTTTATTTATTTTAAAGGGGTTGTCCAGCACAACATAGCTTGCCTGGTATAAAGTCATAAACAATCTTTTGAAACAGTTATAGTAAGCATTGAGCTGAGGACTCGAACTGATAGTCCGCATCTCCCGATTGCGTTGTTACTCCATCTAGAAAGAAAGCACCTCCGTGCTCAGTTTGTATTGGCAGTTAGCCTCGACGTTTAATTCCTAATATTTTGAATGGCGGTCTAAAGGTTTAATGGTTTTGGTGGCATCATAACTGACCTTTCTCTTGGCTGTTTTTGCTTAGTGAATGGTTTAACTAGGATCATAATCATATTTTGCGCTGATTTTGAGTTCGCTGTAGTTGCGGGTGAACTTCCTGCCGTTGTGCACAGTACTCATCTTATTAATGATAATTGAAGCTCATAGAAGGTATAATATTATACGTCATCTGCCATGTCATCGCAAATATTGCCAGCTTATCAATTGAAGCTTGAAATTTGAAGTAATTCAACTGACTGTGTATGGTTATCGCTTTGAATAATCAAAATTTGTTTCTTCAAATTTTAAGACATTTTGATATTGTTGGAATTGACGAAGATGTCAGATTCAGTAAGAGTCATCCAAAAATTTGATTGGATCGTCAAATATATTCTTATTCCTTCAAAAATTATAGCTAATGAACTATCCTTAGATGTTTATGATTGTAGTTGTTGATTGTAGAATTTGCTATCTTTTGTGCGTTAATTATAAAATATTCAAATTTAACGTATTATGGATTACGAGGAAAAAGCTATTGATCAGCCCAAGATAAGAGTCGTGATCCGCAAACGCCCTCTCAATAAGAAGGAGCAATCTCGCAACGAGCAAGACGTTGTAGATGTACTCAACAACACTGACGTGATCGTCCGCGAACAAAAGTATCACTCTCTAATTCAGAGCTAAAGTTGACCTGACTAAATATATGGAATAGCATCAGTTTAAATTCGACTATGCTCTATCTGATCGTATCACCAACGCAGAGGTAGTACCAAATCGATACAGATGTACCAGTAATGCGTTCGACCGATTGTACAATGTGCTTTCATGGGTGCCAAAGTCACCTGTTTCGCGTACGGCCAAACTGGTTCAGGTAAGACATACACGATGAATGGCGATGTATAAAATGGCATACTGGGAATGTACTACCTTGGAGCTGATGATATATTCTCACGCAGGGATGAACACTACCCTGGTCTCGATATTTACGTCTCCTTTTTTGAGATTTATTGTGGTAAACTGTTTGATTTGTTGAATGGAAGAGAGCAGTTGCAAGCGAGAGAGGACGCAAAGCAAAACGTCAACATTGTGGGTCTAACTGTGCAAAAGGTGAACAGTATTAAAGATTTTATGAATACCATTGCCTTTGGTTCGAGTGTGCGCATTACAAGCCAAAACAGCACCAATTCCGATTCTTCACGTTCGCATGCTATACTTCAAATAGACCTCAAATACGGCAAGAAAAACCATGGTAAAATATCATTCATTGATTTGGCGGGATGTGAGAGAGGAGCTGACACTTTAGATCAAAATAAACAGACTAAAATTGATGGAGCATAAATTAATAAATCTTTGCTGGCACTCAAGGAATGCATTAGAGCACTGGATCAAGGCAAAAATCATACGCCTTTTCGAGGCAGTAAACTTACAATGGTGCTGAAAGATTCGTTTACTGGGTTTTGTAAAACATTAATGATAGGGAATATTTCACCCGGGTCAGGGTCATGCGAAAATACTTTGAATACGCTGAGATATGCGGACAGAGTGAAGGAACTGAAAAAGGGAGGGAGCACGTAACCGGTATCAAAGGAATAAAGACTTGCCAAAGAACTAATGCTGCCAAGAAATGGTAAAACTAAGTTGATTATTACAAATTAAAGTGACTCGTAATCAGATAGAGGAACGCTTCAGCCCCGTGATAAAAATATTAATCATGGAAACCCATCAAAACAGAGCCAGGTAACCCCACAACCCAAAAAGCCAAAGTACATCTTGAAGGATGAGAATAAAAACTGTCAGATTGCAGGTCAGCATCCGAGGAAAAATATGTTGAACAGTCAGGCCAACATTCACCAATAACCTCTAAAGAGTGTAAACCACTTCGGGAAAGGGGGTAAACCATAAATGACGCGAAATAAGAGCGTAATTTGCAAGTAGAAGGGTAATAACCATGGCTGGGTGAACAGTCGAGCAGTTGACTTGCCTCTAATGCCCTTGAATTCATAGCGTGAAAGTTTCCATAAAAATAGTAGTGTGATGGTCAGCAGAAAGGACTTGAAAGATATCAACATTCAACTGCAAAATCAGCTGCATAATGTTAATAGCAAGCACATCTCCCTCAGTCCAAGAAAAGAAAGCAATGCTGATCATATCCTTAATAATGGAGACTACCGATAGTGGGATAGGATAGTCGACAAGTTCAAACAATGGGCTCCATCTCAATATAACTTCGCTGAGATGTCGCAGTTGTACGAGTAGCTAGTTAAATTCATCATGCGTGAATAACTCGAAATGGGATAGCTGCATAAAAGCATCTTGATGAAGGAGGACCGATTGCATGGGGAATTTGCGGGAATGTATCAATAGACCCAGAGTGACAACAAGAATAATGAGGAAATGCACGAGTATGCAGGGAGACTCAGCAAATTCATTGAGTCGAGGACGCGAAGTTATAACGAGTTGAAGGTTAAAGCTGAAGTGTATCAGCATCATCTGAGGGAGCATGACTTATGCGAATCGAAACTGATCGAGGCGGGGGAGGTGATTGGAAGGGAGATAGGGATGTATGAAAATAATCAAGGCCTACAGTACTCTTCGCACAATAATTGATGATGAATGATATCGTACTTTTAATGATTACTAATTCGTCCAGCTTTTAATGATCTAGATGATGATGTCCTTCCCTTCAAAGCATGTAGCATACATGTGGAAGCATCATCCTTCAGTCATCATCCGATAATGCAAATAAGCTATTATTATTTTCCCTCTTATAAGATGATTATACTACTTCACCAAAATATTAAGCCAAATGATATAGTTCTATTTGCTAGTGTATAATTAAAAATATAGAAAATGAAAGTAAGAACATCTATCCCTCAAGAATACAGATTCGCTCCATTCCTCAACCTACAACCATCAACACTCAAAATTCAAGACACTCACAATGCTATTCTTGCTCCTCTGGTTGCCGCTCTTCCCCTTCGCAATAGCATTGTTCTCTCGATCTATCGAATTTTTTAAATTTTGTCCTTCAGCAAGAGCACACTGCACCTTGCCATTGGAATACTGGACAAACTCATCTCCATTAACTTGCCTCTAAACTAAAAAAACTGTGATCTGGTAGCTGGCTCGCTGCTTCTAATGTGCACCAAGTTCAATGAAGTCTATCCAGTTTAGGTGAGACAACTCAACCGTCTGCTAAAGAAGCAGTATTCCCTTGAAGAATATGTGGAAATGGAAGGTCTTTTCCTCCATAAACTCGACTTCAACCTATATCTAGAAAATACTCTATATGAAGATCTTTCTATTCTTTAGGCCAAGTTCTAGGGACAGCAGGCCTAAAAGTGTGAAGATTTCGTTAAATTGGCTCTGTTAAATCCTTAGAAAACCTTTAAAAACGGGTCTAAATCGTTGTTATCAGCAATTTCATCTCTATTGAGTGGATCCCCTCAGACTTAACGCCGTTTCAGTAGTTCTTAAACTAAGAGAACTCTGTAAATTAGTCGATAGCTCTGCAATCTAACATCTTGCAGTTTGGACGACTGACTGACTAACAGTTTTTGATAATTTTAATGTTTATTTTGTGTTAAATTACTCCCCAAATTAATAACAATATATTCCTTATTATACCATTGCTCAATCAATACCATCCAGTCTCAACTCCTCTCCACCCATTTACATGTCAACATCACCCCTTCCCCTTCACTTGAATTAATTAATAATTTATAGAGTCTGTGCATAGCTTGAATTTGATTGGTTATTTAAATACGATAGTGATCGATATTGAAGCCGAATGATTTGACTTTCTTATTAAATTATTAAAGCGGCAAACATGACTGAACAGGACGATCAAATTGACTCCGTCTTCGCTGAGATGTAATCCTTTTTGAAATCTCAAGCGCGCAAGGAAATCACTCCCTCCCAGCCCCTATTCCTTAAAACTGAATATAAAACATCATTCAAAGTGACTGACTCAGAAAAGAATGTTTTTAGCGTCGAGGAGGCCTACCTCAGTGCATTCCGCGAAATCTACACTGATAAGATCTGTACTTCCCTTGTTACATAGTCAAAGTGATTCGTCTTCACGACTGGGCCTTTGAGCTGTAATTCCTCGGTAAAAAGTGCCAGAAAATATCGCTTTTGAGTGAGACAGTGGTATTCACTGGAGGCAAATCGAACAAAAAAGAAATCACTGGTTGTCACTTCAAGATTGATATTATTCAGAGTGAAGCAGAGATACGTAAATTGTCTCCCGAACTCAATGGCTATCTCAACAGACTCGGTAAAAAGAATTTACTCGAACAATCCGAAAATGTGGCAAAGGAAATGAAATCTTTGATTAGCTTCGCCACCTTGAAACCCAATCACCCTGTAAAATTCGCGTATAGCCCTTGGTCGAGGAGTGACGCCGATTACATTGATCCTCTCAGTACATTAAATCCTGAAGGCAAGAAGGTGATGTAAAAGTTGCGTCACTTTGTAACCAGGGAGCAGATTTACCAATTTATCGTGGAGCAGGAGGTGTCTGAAGAGGCAATTAAAGAGTTAAAAAAGTTGATAAATCCCTAAAAGGAGAAAAGGGAACGCAGTTGATCTATATATCGGGGATTGAGCTGTTACATTTTGGTTCATAAATAATTAATCAAATGAATATTATAAGACAATGAACTAATTAGAAAGAAATGGAGGCATAAAGAGTCAATGTTGGTAAGCGAACAATCGCAGACTGTAAAGTATCCTCGAGGACACATTGCCTCTAATCTACCCATATTGCTAACATTAATCTAATAGTATTATTAGTCCGTTGTTAATATTAAGTAAATGGCTGAATTTCAAATATACAGTCCGCAAGCAATCATTCCTCCAGAGTCTTCCAGGAGAAGGGGTCCAATATCGCCCATTCGCGAAGATATCGATTTCTATCTGCGAAAATGCAGCAGATTGGAGTAGGACGTCCTCACCATCAGCGATGAACTCAACAAAGCCAGACTCAGACTGCGTCGAGCCGAGGATTTCGAAATCAAATACGATATTCTAATTAAGCAAAAGCTCGCCCTATAGGATCAGTAGATCATCATGCAAAAATAACTGTTCGACGTGCGAGCTAAATATGAATCGGTTAGTTTGCTACTGGGGTAGAAGGAAAACAAAGGAGAGGAAATAAATATCGAAAGAATAAGGTTGATGAAAGAAATTGAGGCGTGGAAAGAGAAAGCGTTAGAAGCTGAGGAAAGAAGCAAGATGATCGTTGCTGAAGAGCAGAACCGCGCAAATTAAAGGATAGAGAGATAGTTAATGGCTATACGACGCAACTTCACATAGACTGAAAAAGAGTATAAGTTCCAGATCGAAAGACTGACTAAAGAGGTGCAGGATTTGGGCTCGACTGATAACAAATCAAACTAACGAAATGAAAAGATACGAAAGGAGAAGGATAATTAAATTGCGCGGTTGGAGAAAGTAGTGCAGAAGGGGAGGGAATAGTTTTTGCAGATGGTGGAGGAGAAGAACGATTAAATTGAAAAGATACGCGATCATTTCCAGCAGATATATAATGATCAGATTGGTCATCTTCAGAAAAATATGAGCAGTCAGGACCATAGATTTGCAGTTGAGCTCGAGGGGCTAAGACAAATCATCGAAATGAAAAATGATGAGATTGATAACCTCCATAAAGAATTGGGGGCAGCTTTAGAGAATAATGCTAAAGAGAGATAGGAGTTAAATTTGGAAATACAACTGCTGAAAGACAAGATTTATGAGAGAGAGGGAGCCAATTAAGAGGAACTATTTAATATGAAGGAGAGATTGACCAGTCTTCATGCTGTCGATATCGAGGCCATGCGCCAACATTATGATGATCTGGTTGACTCTTTAAAAAATTAAAGAAATGAGTTGGAGAACTTGATGGAGGAAAAAGATAGAAAAATAGAGTTCGAAAGGAAATAGTTTGAAAGGGGGAGAGAATAGCTACACACTGTCATTCAAGAGAAGAATTAAACCTTCAAGGAGTTAAAAGATAAGCATATAAACACAGGGTAATCCAACAGCACAGAGATCAACAATCTGCAGTAGGCTGTAACTAAACTCACCCATGAAAAGGAAACCATGGGCATCGAATACCAAGCAAATATCACTTTCCTTAACCAGCAGATTACCAAATTGATCACGTCCAACGAGTTAAAGAATAATGAGATTCGGGAATTGCATGAGTATATCGCTTTGCTTAAGAAGGAGCAGTTTGAGTCTTTAAAGGATTTGGAAATGAAGTGGAAGAATGAACGCAAATAGCGTGAGAGTGAACGATAAAAGGAAAGGGCTTTGAGGGAAAAAGTGGAGGGAGAACTCATGGAGAAGGAGAAGTAGTGGAAAAACAAGGAAAGAGAGTTAGAGAGAGATTTGGAAAAGGAGAGGAGGGAGAAAAATAAGTGGATTATCAATAATGACAAAATGGAAAAGGAAATCGAAAGATTAGTCAATGAAAACAATGAACTTGAAGAGACTTGTAAAGTAGAACTCAGTAAGAATCAAAAGACTATTATTCATACAGGCGGTGCCAAACGTTAACTGGCAAACGAGCTCTAACGTCAGAAGAGTGACCTCGAAGCCCTAAAGCGAATGGAAGTCGACCAAATAAGAAAGAAGTACGAGTTGTAGCTGACTCGTTTGACCAACAGCAACTAAAAGCTGCAAACTGAGTTATCCAATAAAAAGATTGACTACTAAAAGTTATAAGGATAATTTAAGAAGATATCGGGTCAGTATCGCAACATTGATAAACTAAACAAGTAAAAACTTGTGGACTACCAGAAGAAGATGGCGACCTTGGACAGCGAGATACTCCTCACCCAGAATTTGTATAAGAGTTTTATTGACGCCAAATCGAGAGTGGTCAAGAAGGAGTGAGTAGTGATAATAATCTCTAATATTAAATTATAAGAGTATATTAATCAGAACATCAGTGGTGCTTATAAAAACGAAGTTGCTAGCGAAAAGAAGTAATCTACTATTGCTGCTTAAGAATTAACTGCTTTTGCTTCTATCGGATGAGCTCGCTTCGCTTTAAGTCCGCTTTCAACTTGGCGACTTGCTTTTCATGCTTCCTCTCTTACTTCTTTAGACTTTTAATCACTGATTTCGAGGCTGACAGTTTTTCGCTGCATAGACTTTTGGATCTTTCCGTTCTTTAAAGAAACTGTCTCATGACCGAAGCCTATTTCTTAAGTCTATGCAATTCTCTCTCCTTCTGAAAAAGCTACGAGGATTCATCTGAAAGCAGACTGTTTCTGCTATATGCCGTAAAGGTTTCGTTTTTATTCTTACTCCTGTTTAGTTTGGCAATTTGGTTAGTCTTCGTAAAATCCTTTACTTTTTTTACAATTTTACCCACTCGATTGCTATTGTTTACGTTTTATTTTTATCTTTGCAAGTGATGCTTTCCCCTATTAACCAGCAGACTTGAGTCATTGAAGGTAGAGTCTTTCTCTCTATCCTCGTAGATAATGCATTGTTCTGATGGTATGTTTTGCACCTTATTCTGGAGGGAGTCGAGTTTTAGTTGAAGTGTTTACAGTTATTTCTCAACGAGATCTTGATTGCAATCAATTAGTATGGTTTACTTAGGGGAATTATTTTTCTGGGACGTGATTGAAAAAATAAGCGAGTCTGCTCGTTGTCGATGCGCTGGAGAGTACTAATCCTATGAGAAATCGCGATCTCCCAAGCATCGCGGAGCAAGTGTTAGAGGCCTAATCATTGTTAGTTGCGAAATATAACGAATAACTAATGGGCAGATTAAGATTTAAAGGTATTGAAGCTAAATATGAATAAAGACAAGCTCTATTATATTTTTATTTTTAATTTATAATGCCTGAATATCATCTGATACATTTTGCTGCTAATTCCTTCTTGGTATTAAACCCAGGGGAAAAAATCCTTGAATCATTGCGTAAGCCTGACGTGATCATGTATAAATATGATCTTAAAGAATTTCAATAATTTATTATACAACTGATATCGATATAGATACAACTAACCAGCCTAATTTATTCGTGATCTGCTAATCACTAACTCCATCATGCAATCACCACCTAATCCATTACCTTTATTATTATAATATTTATCAATCAGCCAAACATCAGCCACCAATCCCTTAAAATTCAAAAGATGGAATATTGAAAGAGTATATTGAAACAAAGTATCAATAAAAGAGAGAGTTGAGTTGCTAGTCCTCCTCACTCCTGACTCCTTCATAAAATAGTTAGACCTATACCATCTACACCGCCTTCAGACTGGGAGAAGGTGATGATATTTCGATAGAGGTTTCACTAAACATTATCTATTCCAGATCAATTGCTTTATGTGACAAACAGTTGCTATCCTCTAAACCATCAACTAGCTTGGATTATTCCCAATATAGTTCTGGTTTAGTGAGTAAAGAAGGACAGACAATCTGGCCTTCACTGGAGAGACTCTAGTCACAGCTGGAGGCAGAAGAGATGGTCCTCTTTAAGAAGGGGGTCTATTTTTATTGTTTTTGCTATTGATGATTAACTTTCCTTTGCAGATCTTCTGTAATCTTATCGAGGATCTTCTTCATGGTCGCTCTTTGCGCCCTATTCTGATAACGCTTGAAGATAGAGTTGTATCTGTTTTTAACCATATGCTCAGTACGCACTCCTTTGAACATCTTGGAGATATATGCCCATTTGGTGCCGAACTCGCTGATCGCTTTAAAGAGAGTTAAATCTTCCTGCAGAGTCCATTGAGTGCGATTAACCTCAGGATCTAGATGGTTGATCCATTTCTCCCTGCACATTTGCGGTGTTCTAAAATAAAATCCTTTTGATTTGATAAAAATTTCAAACGAAACTTCACTCCATCTGACATTGCTTTATTCCTCTCTAAATAGAATTAAAGTGTACTTGATGCATTAAACGAGAAGGGTGATTTATTGTGAAGTCCACTTCTATCGATTGGCTTTAAACTCTTTGAGCAAGCTCTTGAGGTGATATTGCAAAAATTCAAGAGGTTTCCGGGGGAAGAGGTTGTTTAGAAATTTGTAATTTTGTTAAGTCTAAGATTAGGGTATATGTACGAATTTATTTAATTATTTGCCTATTAAAAAAGCGTAACAAACGGCAATCCACGCAAATAGTTTAAATTAATTTAATGCCCAGGAAGACTCCAACTGAGGTTTTTCTGACTAATTAGACAGACAAGCAGTGGAATTGTCTCTTTCTAAAAGTTTTTGACAGAGTTGAAGCACTTGACTATAGGAAAGAGTTTCAAGATTCAGAGTCTTGATTGAATAGTTTTCTAAAGCAGAAAGTATGATTTGCTTATGAAGATTGTTTTTCTTAAGGTGTTACAGCATTTATTACAAGGAAAATTGATGTTTTGATTCCATTATGAGAAAGCTAGTTGTTTAACTAATAAATTTATAAGCTTAATAAGAGATAACTGCGGTTTATCGACAGTTTCAAAAGTTACCCATATATAAATACCATCATATTTAAGTGCTAAGCCCTAATTTGAGGGCGGTAGTTATTCGCGAGTTCGAATATGCACCTACAGACCCTTAAAATAAATATTGTTTGCGCCTATGAATGGCTTTAAAAGCCAAAATATCAAAGCGGCAAAAAGTTCATAATTTTGCAGCTTGGCTCATGACTCATGTCCCCTATTTAACTTCTATTATAATTGTTGCGGCTGAGTCTGGATATTGAAAAACTGGTTGTTGCTTTTATAAAATCAGCCTAATATAATCAAGTCGCTGGATAATAAATTTCATGCATTTTTAACATAAAAAATCACATGCCAATGGCAGGTGAGCAGCAGTAACAGTGTTTATGATGCCGAAATCAAAGATTTTTCGTATTAACGCTCTTATCAAAAAACAAATACTCAATTATTAATCGGATAGTTAAAAGCTGCGGAATGGACTTTCTGGAGGAGAAGAGAAAATCCGGTTTAAGTGCAAAGAATAAAGTCAGACGGACTGCTTTAATTGTTATCTGCTACTTAATTCGAGTGGGAAGTAATAGTATCCATTTTTTATGATTCTCGAATAATTTGTGTTATTATATATGCAATTATAGAGGAAATATGTCATCATTACGGGTCATTTTATTTACGATTATCCTGACAAAGAACAATGATGGAAAGTTGGCAGAAGGGATGGAGAAGCAGGATCGAATAGAGCGCATTGTAGGATCGATCAATTTATCTTTATTTTATGGGCAGATAGAGGCAGAAACGAAACTGCTATTGAAGTAAAATACATAGACATCGTTGGCTTTTTCTTGAATATTTAATAATTTTTGTCTTACTTTAATTTTT
>Ga0302186_10000430_pt1 | contig 37422 bp, 21 predicted proteins | sample II_Bog_E1_2_FD_198782 | JGI IMG/M metagenome (GOLD analysis project Ga0302186, IMG submission 198782) | Peat permafrost microbial communities from Stordalen Mire near Abisko, Sweden - II_Bog_E1_1 | ecosystem: Environmental > Terrestrial > Soil > Wetlands > Peat | place: Sweden: Abisko... | reverse complement strand
ACCCCAACCCCAACCCCAACCCCAACCCCAACCCCAACCCCAACCCCAACCCCAACCCCAACCCCAACCCCAACCCCTTGATTTTATTAAAAAACTATTAATATATATTGGATTTCTCATTTAATTATGATCATTTATTTATAATCATAACTGAATAATTACATGCAATCATAGATTGTTTACTGATCCAAATTTTACTCTTCTTCTTCGCTGGGAAAATATCTCATCCCTTATCTTCGCAGAATAACTCACATCTGATGATGGCTGTCGACTAATGAATGTTGTTGATTGTTTTTCATCCTGTCTTAATCTTTAGATATTTTATTTACTTTTTCTTCCAATTTCAATAATTCCAATGCTTCGAGGAATATAAGGTTTATTTGACTTGAGGGCATTACAATTTCCACAATGAGGAGTCATCGGCAGAGTAATATCCTGACAGCGTTCATCTTTTTTAATAATGCTTAATCCTTTCTTTTTAAAATAATCTGATTGACGTCTTTCCTTTTTGAGGATATTTCTAATTTTTGTCAGCACTTTGATAATTACTTCAGCTGGTCTTTGCTAATTGTGGCCTATTAAAGTATCAATTAGCTCCTTTTTACCACTAAAACCTTTTTCAATACTCTCAACATGATGAACCCCCATTAATTCATCCCGTGAAGAAAAGAGAAAACATACAGGAATGTTAGTTACTATCTTCGACAGATCCAATTAATAAAGATTAATTCTATATTTTTCTTTAATTCTTGAAACAAAAGCATCACAGAGGATTCCTGATAAAAAAGATGGAAGTCCTATCATTTGACTTACTATTTCCTATGCTATTTTTTTAAATGAAACAAAGGGGGCATCAGCAATGACATATCTAATCTTTTGAATATTTGGGTGATCTCCATATTGTTGCAGAACACGTAACGAGGTAACTGCACCCATTGATCTACCCCATAGTATAATATTCTTAAATCCCTTTGCAATAACTTTGTTCATCACTTCAACTAAGTTTAAGCAAAAAATACATAGTTATTAAGCTTACAGTAAGCCATATGTTACTAAATCTGCCTTATTTCGACCGTGCCCTCTTGAATCATACAAACAGAGCGATAAATCATTACCCAATAATGAGATAAGAAATTTCCCTTCGATGCAATAAGACGCCAAGCCATGCAAGTAAATTATACAGGTTTAAGATTGTTTATTACGAATAAAATGCAAATTAATGCGATTTACCTTGCTTTGTCTGCTTGTTATAAGCAAATCCTAATGATCTATGGTGAGCTGAGGCAATAATGCCATTGAGGGGCCTAAGTAACACATAAATAACCTATTTAGCTTGCGAAGTTATAGAAGCATGGATGTGGTTCGATAAACTGCTGGCAAGCCTGCCCAACAGCATCCATATTTTTGATAAAGTCCATCGTTCTAAAATTAGAAATAGAATATAATGGCAAAGCCAACAGAAGAAAGCTCCCAACATACAAATCACTCAAAGATACTATTAGTCACGCGATTAAGGTCTCTCGACTTAAGTCTATCATTTTCTGAAAATGGTAAACCTTCAATATTTTGATAATCAATTAGAATTAAATAATTACATAAATAAACATATCTAATCAAGCAATAGATAGTTTAATCGGGTATTTAAATGGAGTATGATAAGGATTTCACTGAAATAAATACCTTCAATTTTATAGGCAATAATTTATCTAAATCGTAGCATTAATAGAAGTAGTAGAAGTAGTAGTCATCAGTCTGCCTGAGGAGAGGAGAGTATGCTTATCTAAATATAAGATTATCCCTTAATCGTGATAAAAAGTACAATCTCAAACACATATTTTTTCATCTTAAAACAAGCACAGATCAACGTATCGATGATGTTGAGTAACACATAAATAACCTATTTAGCTTGCGAAGTTATAGAAGCATGGATGTGTTCGATGAACTGCTGGCAAGCCTGCCCAACAGCATCCATATTTTTGATAAAGTCCATCGTTCTAAAATTAGAAATAAAATATAATGGCAAAGCCAACAGAGGAAAGCTCCCAACATACAAATCACTCAAAGATACTATTAGTCACGCGATTAAGGTCTCTCTACTGTCTTTTGCGCTTGCGATCTACAACCACATTATCAGTGAGGTCAATTTCTTGTACATGAACATTATTTTAAGGCTAACGGGCTGGTTCTGGCTACTGCACCGTTACTTCCTCATTCGGCTTATTATCGTTAACTTCAGAGATAATGCGCTATTGCTATTAATCTGCTTCTGTTTTTCGACTAAATACTAGTTTCCAAATAACTCCTGTCAAAAGCAAGATTCCCAAAATAATCAAAATAACCCACAAAGCAATATATTTATTCCAAAGAGTTGATGTGCTATTAGATTGATTTAGATATACTAAACAAAATCCAGAACTAAGGCAAGAAAGACATCCAACAGTGCATGAGAAGCAGACACTACCATTAATATAGTAACCTTGAGGGCAAGCAGAGACACATATTCCAGTTGTAGAATCATTTAATGACGGCAATAAGTATGTACTGACTGGACAAGATGATAGGCAAGTATTATTGGCAGTTAAGACACTGCCAGAGGCGCAAGAAGTGCAATTGGTATTTAATGACCCGTAACAAGCGGAGCATGATGAGTCACAAGGTGAATAGGCTATATTGATATCGAAAGGAGACCAAAATTGAATGAGTGGATCCTTCTCAAAGGTAAGACTACTGAAATTGAGAATTAAAAAAGAAGTATTACTTAAAAACTGATAATTAAAGAATATGATGCAGTCTACGTGATTTCCTGAGCGAGAAATATTGCACAGATTTTATGTATAGTTTACTGCAGCAGATGTGCAGTTGTAATTTAAGAAATATGAATTTGTTAAAAGTCCATCAAATGTTACCAACTGCAAATTATCTGCACTTGACCAAACTCCCACAAAAGCCATGGACAATCGTATTACAATTGAGTAATGGGGCTGTGGAAGCGAATAATTTTTGTACATATAATCGGTACTTACCATTTGTGAGACGAAATAATAGCTAATTGGGGTCATGACGGTAGAAATGTTGTAAATAATTGTACAACTATAAGAAGTGTTTTTTGTAGAGATATAATTCTGGGCTGAAGTCATAGCAGTCGCATCAGCACTTTAGAGAATAATTAGTCCTGCATGAGGCACATAGCAGCTCGCGAATACGCTGTTGATACAAGCAGTGCAACCGTAGGCAGTTGTTGTCGAGCAAGTTGTGTTGTCATCAGAACATTAAGAAAAACAAAATCTCGCTTGCAGTGAGGATAAGCTTAGAACTAACAAAAGATACAAAATCATTAATTATTATAGTAATTGATAGCAATGAGATGATGAATCAATCTGGTCCCCATTTAATGCCTTCGATAAACCACCGCATATTATTGGAGAGTAGTGCTTGATTGTAGCCACAATTTTCTGTGTTATTAAATTTATACAGAGACACTTTGCCTAATCAAGAGTGAGATTGTTCTTATTAATGGTGACGCAGTGAATTTGACATTTAAGGGATAATGCAAAAATATCCTCGATAATGGCATTTTGCTTAAACTATTCGATTTTGCTCATCTCAATTAAATAATAAATACAGCAATATCATTTATAGTTTTTTTGATTTTAAGATGATTTAAACATAGATCTCATACATTTTTGTGCCCTAAAAAATTGAAAGCCAATGAGTGAAGCTTTGTATTTAAGATCAGATTTGTTTAATTATGAGAAGCTGTCAATAATATTTGAATTCGATATAATTTAAAGTATGCTTCCGCCAGGGCTTAGCAACAAGCATCCAAATACATACGGCTTCTTAACAATCGCAATAAAGTCCATTAATACTGATAAAAAAGCATAAATTACCAAAGTAGAATCACACTGCTTTGGTTGTCACACAAACCTTTGCAAACAGATTATCAGCCCACAGACAATTTGTTTAAAATATACTATTTGCACTAATTTATGGCATTTCTATGCATATCTCACTGACTGTAAAAGCATTTCCTTATTCTTTACTGACTAATCCACTGGAGAAACCTTCACGACCACAATTGAATTGAAATTAAGACCAAGTGGGCAAGTATTTAACAAAAATAAAAATATCAATTTTATTTTCTCATAAAACAGTTACTTACTTCATCCATAAGGAAAGCTAGACCTTTGGGATTGTAATCAAAAGAAAGTAGGATGTGCTTAAGTGGAAATATAACTTAAGTTTCATGAAGAAATAAATCGTATTCTATGGTAGGCTAACCTTATTGATATTGAAGAGATCCTTGTCATTAAGGGCATGTCTCCAATAAGTTCTGCATGTTAATTGAGAGATTTACCTATCCTTGAGGAAAACCTTCCACAAATTACGTCTCAAGCAAATTCTTTAAATGCTAAATAAACGATGTAAAAATTAAATTTATTACAAAAACAGCCTATCTAGCCAATACCATTAATATCTTAACGAGACAAAAACAGTTTTAGAGCCAATATATCTTCAATTTATTAACCGTAGGAAGCAGGAGATGAGAGGATGGTGGAGGATGAAATTGATCGCATAATCGCTTAAATGCAAAATAAGCCTTATGATTCAAGCAAATATCTTGAGGAAGATCACCATAAACAGCGATCAATTAGTGAAAATGTAAACTACAACAATTTTGTTGATACAAGAATAATGACTGCCAAATCAACCAGTCAATAAAAAAATAGATTTGAAAAGGATAAAAGTCAGGAAAAAGTATCAAGATATCCTCCCATTATGAGGACAAATTATCCTCAAGCGAGAGGAACAGAGATACTATTAACATCTTCACAACAACAAAACTAGTTGCATCTTGAAAATTAATTTAATCTTAGCAATTCAAATAATTTAAAATGCAGGTAGACTTGCTAGAATACTATCGATAAAGGCAATTATTAACCAAAAAAAGGAGTTGTAAAACTAAAAATTCACTAGCTCATGGTGCAACGTCCGGAGTCATAGTTATCCTTGTTTCTTAAAGTTTATATCAATGATGATCAAGATTAATTTTACTCAACTAACGGAATGAAACAAGGAGAGACTTTTTCATTTGCCAGCAACATAAAAATTGATCAGAAGAGATAGATATAAAAACTTAAATTTGAGCTAATTGATGCTTTTGATCAAAAATCAATTTTTGCTTTGGGAGTCTTTTAGATGGCAAGACTATTTGCGATATCTCCAACTAAGGGGATATTTATGGTTAATTTAATTTCTCCCCAAAAGACACAAATGACCCCTTCGATTCGAGTGGGATAAAGCTAACTAAAACAAATCATGCCCAATCTCAAAACATTGCGTATTGAAATATAATACGAATAGCCTCTTTAAATTGTCCAGATATATCTTTGTCTCAATGATTTCGCCTCAAATTGTCGCAGCTGTCGCTATAAAGTGCCTTTTACAAAAGAAATCATCTAGTTTCGTATTAGTTAACTTCCTGCCGGTAGGCATATTAATATATTTCCTCATAATCGGGCAACTAAAATCGATAAACTTATAATATAGCTTTGGGGTTAAGGATAACTCATCGGATTTGTGGAAGTTAATCTCAAACAAATGACTAATACTAATCAGCAAATGATTAGCTGCTCATTAGAACCAGTTTGCCTTTACGATGAAATACGAGAAGTCAAAGGATTGAGAGGAGCCAAAGCAAAGTTAAGAATAGCGCTTTGCTACGGAACAGTGAAACAAATTCAAAATTTGCTAAGTCAATCCTTCATAAAGAACGTGCATGCGCATACTGATATTCCAAAAATTCCAGTACCAGTTGAAAAGCATTTGGGAATTTACATAAAAGAGCGTAGTTAGCAAAAATAAGCATATATTCAAGTTGATTCAGCGCCATAGCGTGACTAAGAATGGAAATACTCTAAAAAATTATCATTGGGCTTAAAACAGCAAGAAGAACTTCCAGACTAAGATGAGGAAGTCCTGCAAAAATAAACTAATAATGCAAAATAGTGCAATTAAAGCTGTATGCGATCTGAGAATGAATTTATAACCCTTGCATTGGAAGAAAAATATAATTAATCGAATAAAAGCAAGTATGTCAATAATGAAGAAAATGGTGTTCAAATTCAAAAAGGAATGTCTGAAACTGCAAGACAGACCATTAAAAATTCAAGAGACTTTCAAGAAGATCCTTCAAAATCAAAAGTTAATCAGTCTTTGCCTATACAATTATTATCCATCACTAAGAAATTTCAATAAATTCTGAAATAATCTCTCATTGATTTTCAAGATGAACAAATGTTTCAATCTCTGAAACAGCAGTGTGAGAATCACTTGCTGTACAACTTTATAAATGAATCAGTTTTTAGAGATATTCTGCACTAGATGGGCCTGAGCTAAGTTAAAATTGAGACTCTACTTTGCGATATTTTATCTGTTACTAGTGAAATGGTAAACGTAAATGTTCTTTACGATATGATTTATTCGCTAATTCTAGAAGGGGAGATTAAAGAAAGATATATCGATGATTATCATCTTGCAAAATATTGTCTCCACTGCCTTTACACCAACATACAGAAAGAAGATGAGGAGTAAGTTATTTTTAATGATTAAGTTTAATTTTCATAAGCAAAAAAGCTCTTTGAATATGTTGGATTTAGGATAACTATGAGAGAGTTCGGCACTATTGAAAAATATATTAAAAAATTGAAAGAAGATAATTAATCATTGAATTTTAGTCAAATAAAGGCATCAGTTATCAGAACCGCATAAGAGAAAAATAATAAGATAAAATAAAAATAAAATTATAAAAAATAAATTAGCAGCAAACTATATTCTGCGTATTGGGACTAAGATGATGACTTTTTTATAGAAAATATCAACCAACCGAAAAGCAATCAAAGCGACATCAATAACACAATGGCCAATGAAACACTAAAAAGCGGTTCAAAGTGTATTTAGCCATAAAATGCTAATTTTCAATTAAAACAAACTTAAAAATACACTAGCAAATAATAAAATGTATATAACAAATAATTGTAATTCTTTAAACCAAATTAAACCAAAAAATATAATTATTAATGCCTTGCCAAAGTTTAAAAATAAGTCAAATACAAATTAACTGTAGAAGGTTTTGAAAATTGCATTGAAGCTGTCTAATGTCATCTCAATATAAACTTAAAATCACCCACTCTCAAAGTAACAGTCAATTATTAGCAAGACCAAATTTAGTTTTATACCAACAGGTAAATAAATAAAGAAAGCTATATTTATAATTTAGCAATGGAAAATCAGCAGTATCTTGATGGGCGCATATAATTACAGTAGGACTGCAAACCAATTGCTCGCTGTAATTTTTCAGTGATGTTGGATGTACGCAGTGTATACACTCTTAAAAGCGTGTCCTAATCATAGTTCTGTGGATTACTTTATCTATGCTTTGCATCTGAATGATTTTGATAAATTGTGTGTTTATATAATGATCTCTTTATCGAAAAGATATCCTGGAAAGATATTGATTTTAAAGTATTATAATTTAAACTTGTTGTCATTATAATAAAAACTGTTAAATTTACTCTTTCTAAACTAATACAATCATTTAACTTTCATTCCTACTGGGTAATACCATAAGAGAGCAATCTATTTTGAGATACAAAATGATTCCTTTCCGCTTATTTTGAGCTTAAATTAAGGATTCGGAGTCGTTTATGTCGCCTTTGTTTCACAGCTTCAGCTCTTTGCCTCATTTTGCTAAGTTGTCTCATCTTTTTTAGTTTTGCTTAGCCAGCAGCCACCACTTTTTTATTGGTTTTAACAGATTTGTCTATTGTTTTTACTTTTTTGCGGAAGACATTGTTACGAAGGCGAAGTCGTTCATCGTTATATGCTGCCAATTGTTTAATTGATACGTAATTATTTAAAACTTTGTCGTCTCCGAAGAGAATTTGCTCATCACTGAGCCCATAAGACTCCGGCTTCACGGGAATATACTTAATTAGCAAATGATTACCCTGAACTTGGTCTTTAATCCGCCAGATAGTACTCCCTCGAAATCATTGTGAATATACTCATCAACCATTTCTTCAATCTACTTTTGATTAGTCAGCTCTTTAATTTTCTCTGGATTTTGGTTCAATAATTCTTCTATATTGGGATTTTATGGTTCAACTTCCTTAAATTTTTTTTTGATCTCGAGATTCGATTCATCATAACAGCCTTAACAGAGAGCATTAACCACATAGGAGCGATCTTTATATTCAAATCTTTTTTGATTAGGAGTAATTCTTCGTCGACAGTTTCTGCAACTTTTCAGCTCTTGAAGAGTAGACTCACACTAAGGGGGCGCTCCAAATCCCTCAGGAACTATGCTTTCACTGAGTGGATGTTTGTGAATAATTATCTCATTGCACGATTCACAAAGCATATAATCTTAACATTCTTCACATTGCCAAATAGTTTCTCCCTCAAACAATCCTCTGCAGCAATCATCACAAAAGAACCAATCATGATCCTCTTCTTCAGTTCTCGGTGCAAGTCTTTCCATAATTGTTTTTTTTAGTTAACTTTTTTTTTCCTCAGCTTCCTTTCTAATCTGAGCTTCTTATTATTTTTTATTTTTCTCTTTATTTTTTCTTTTCTCTTTTCGAGTCTATACTTTTTGCCTCAAGGAATCTTTCATTTGACGAGGATACTGTGTGATAGTGTTACCTCCTGGTTCTTCGTAACGAAAATTATATTAAGCTTCATATACGTCCATTTCCTGACTTCTATTTTAATCCTCTTCTTCTATCATGGCTTCTTGAGGATTTTATTGAGGTTTAAGTTTGGAAGAGAGCCATTTTTTATCTAAGATATAATTTTTAAGGAAAAGATCAGTTTAATCCAATTCTTCTGATTTCCAGGCTTTTTTTATTAGTTTGCGAGTTTATTTATCAAAATTTTTGGTCAATTATTTTAGTTTTGATCTTTAATCTTGAGGCTCAGATTAAGATATTTATAATTTTGCTTTAACTGTAAACAATTATCCATCTTACTCGTTATCGTTTTTATCAACTTTCTTGGTTAAGGCCTTTTTAAAAGATTATTTTGCTCGTTTTTCTTATAAAGCAGGCGGAAGATCTTCTAATTCTTATAAAGGCTTTTCTTATTCACTATGCTCTACATCATCTCCCTTCATCAAGTCTTTGTAGGTAAATTTTGAGTGTTTCTGTTTTCCATTGTGTTTGGCCTCGACTTAAAAATCTTCCTCTGGATTAAAAAATAAATACACTAATAAAGAGGTTCTTTAGTTTGATAGATGGATGGATGCTTCATTTTAATCTTTGCTAGAGTGGAAAGAAGTTTTTCTTAAACTTTGTCAGTGAGGAGTTCAGCATCATCGTCTTCGTCAGATATTTCTGATTATTCTTCTTCTTAAAAGTTCTATTATTATTATTTTTTGTCTGTAGGCATCACTGTTGATGATATGATTATTAAGAATAGTAATAGAATGCTAAAATATAAATTAAATAAAGAATTATTTTACCTTCATTCATTTGTATTTAATGATGAAATAAATTAATAAGGCAGGAATATTCTAAATTCGGCTCTAATTTACATGGTCAAAGAGACTGTCATCAATAAAAAAGTAATCACTTATTCTTTCCTTAACAATTGAATTAATTTAAAAGAATTATTCATATTTTGATCAAAGGTAAAGTAACAATCTCTCTCGATGTTATTAATACTTATGCTAAAATCTAGATTATCAAAATTAGGTTATAAACTACATATATGATAAAATGGTGTTTTGTCAAATTAATGCTTATAATAGTTATTGATGTAAGGCGACCTTCGAAAGTAAGCCGAGATGATCCGTAAGTTTCACCCTGATAAAATTCCAATCCTTCTAAATAGGGTGAAGAAGAGCCAGCTTAAAAATTTCGACAACAACAAGTATTAATTTTTACTATGAAGGATACTAATCTTAAAAACATTTACTGTTTTCAAACTAATCATGATTATCAAGAAAAAATTACAAATCGATCACACATAAGCTATCTATCTATTTTCGAATAATACGCTACTCCATGCAGAACAGACGCTCGAGGATGTATACCTGAAATATGCTGCTGAGGATTCTTTCTTGCATCTACAGTATTGTGAGTATCCGACCTTCGGTAATGCATGTAAGATAACTCTTTTGTAATGATTTAGCTTTCTTTAGTGCATACCACCAATTTTTTATTAATTCTAATAATATCTCAAACTACCATCAGGATCAATTGTTAAATTTATGTTTAGTTCGATTGTCTAACTCAATTTGACCGATTCAAAATTTCTTTTACACATCTTCGCTATTATCAATAACTTCTTCAGTAACTTATTTTTTACCATTCTACTTAGTGATTGTCGTTCTTTTAGTGGTAATTGTTTTGCCATTTCTGTATCAGCATAATAGTTACACTATCTTAGTGAATGTGCCCACTGACTTTCAAGATCCTAAAAAGCCTCCATAATTCTAGAATTAGTCTCCATTGTCAAACATGGACCCTAAGAAAAATCCGTCTTTAAAGCTACTACCTAAGCCCTCCCATTTCACTACCAGAAAATTTTTGGCCTTTCTTACGATTAAAGAAACTACTAAAGAAGTCATCATCATTATCAAAAGGATTATTCTAGAAAAAGTTCTAAAAAGATTGTTTGCTTAGGTAAAGTTGAAGTGAGAGGAAACATCTCCCTTCGGTCCTTCAAAGCCAAAGGAATCATAAATTTTACGCTTTTCAGGATCACTAAGGTTTTAGTACAGCTTAATCGCGACTATTTGGATTTTTATCGGGATGCCATGCGACTGCTAGTTTTTTATAGGCCTTTTTGATGTCTGCATCAGACGCATTTTTAGTGAGACCCAATATTTAATAGTAGCCCCTCTTGGACATATCGGAAATTTTATATAAAGTATATAACAATAATGTAGTTATAAAGGTATGACAATTTTTCGGAGATTAAATTAAATTATCATAAAAGATGTATTATACTAAAAGAACAAGTAACTTGCATAAATAACCAAAAATGATTGATTAAATGTTTCAAATTTCAAATATAATATTTATTGTCCTTTTATTTTAGGTTTAGTTATAATTAGTTATTAAATTGGTAGTTCAGATATGTAAGCAAATTCAAAGCAATCTAAAATAGAAGATTAATTCAATGATCTCAATAAGTTATTAAAAGGGAGAAAACTTTGTATAGAATAAGTTTGCCTTGAATAAACAAGATTAATTCTGTCTGAAGGTGCTTCACACTAAAATCATAAATTAATAGGATGGTCAGATTTTCTGTCTCAAATCGAAGTATTAAAGTGCAACTTTCATTTTCGTCAAACGGATGAAGAGATAGTTACTAAACTACTGAAATAACTTTTGGGATTATATGGCTAAATCGTGCTATTTGAGCATTAGATTATGAAATTATTCGACGAATTGAAGTTTAAAGTCAATAATCATATAAAGGAAGTAAAACAATCCTTTAGTTAAGATTACTATACTACTGTTCAGACAAGAAACGCAAAGGAATTTTCTTATTCAAATGTTAATTTAGCTTTAAATTAAGTTCAACGATTTCGAAGGTTAGAATATCCCAATCTTGATTATCCACGCTTCAAGATAAATCTGCTCAAATCAAAACTATCTTAGATAAGTCTAAACAACAAAGTTATTGCTATTTAGGCGGTTAACAGCTGGGTTCAACGATTGCTAGCTCGAGACAAAACTGACCGTGTTAAATCTTTTAGCTACTCAATGGCTTCATTTATGCTAAAAAATCCTTTGCAAAAACGATTATTCAGTTACTATTTAAAAAATCGCTAATATTCGGTAAGTGAAAATGGTTTACTGGTGAAGAGAATAGACAATAAATAAGAATTGCCTCTTGTTGTGATTGAAAAAGAGTTGGTTGACAATATTGAGGTGAAATTCAAAATCATCAGGCTAGGAAAAGAAATAATAATAGGTTTTGCTGATTTACGTTAAATTGAAGCAAATTAATTTCGCAAACCTCTTGATCAGTATACGACTGGATATTTTATAAATCATCGCGGAGATTGTCTATTACCCTTTGAGAAGTGCAAACATGTCAAATTAAATTTTTTAAGCTTCAATGATGGCGATATGATTTGGATAAAAAGAGTGTAAGGAATGATGTAATTTGGCAGAAAGAGAGGAGATAAAACAGAGTCATTTCGAATATAGTTGAAAGAATAAGAATGTTAATGCCACTTGTACCCATGTCTAATATTAATGGATCAGTAAGGAATTGTTCTCTTAGTTTAATGAGATGATGATCTAAGAAATTTTATAGGAATACCATTTTTGTTTGAATAATAGAAATACAGCATTTATTTCATAAACTCAATTTAAAAATCAATTCAGGTCAATTGAGCCCCATTATCTTTCTTCGCTCAATTTCTTTAATCTGCCTCAATTTTTAGAGCCAATCATATATCTTTTTTTAGGGATCATTAGCGTGACTTACGATAATGCCTTCCTTTTTTTATTAGGATTTAAAACTACGTTTTAGCTCGTTTAACTTTCTACATGAATCTTTTTTCACTATTTTTTATTCAGGAGCGTTCCCTGTTAATTCGATGTGCTGATAGATAGAACTTTTTTTGGATCTTCGCTCTATTTCTTATTCATTTGCCGCTGAATTAGAAGATACTAGATTCAATCTACAATTATTTTCAACGCCTGAAAAATTAACAGTAGTAAGACCACCTAGATTAGATTGAGTCACTCCAAGAGAAGGTAAAAAATTATCAGAGATCCGAATGACTCGTAAACTTGTCAGCATATAATCGCCTTTCGAGTTTGTTTAGGGAAGGGGAATTAGCCTATGGCTGACTTTGAGAGGACTGAGTTTTTTATCTTTATTTTTGCAATAGTATCTGTTCTCGGAAATAGAGCAATTAATGTAATTAAAACCATTTTTTTATACTATAAGCAGCATCTTAACAGGATGAGTAGCCCTATTCAAAGACTCATCTTCCATCTCCATATACTCTTTCTGCTTAAGATCACAAGTTTCAGGATAGTATTTGTTGTAGTATTTTAGCACACTACTCTTCAAATTTAAATTTCGGGATTTCATCTAACGATACATTTCATTTATGCGAATTTTGAGAGCTTACACATTGAGGTTTACATCTTTGGGTTGGATAGAAATACATGAAAAACCAGTGATGTCGAGAATATCATAGTTTTTTTGTGGATCGCGCTTAGGAGCTTGCTGTTATTATGTCTCTGTTCTTTTACTAATTGCTCTGGGTAAGACAATTTCATTTAAACTGGTTTTTACTGTCTTTTTGCTTAATAGAAGAATTTATCTGGATTAATCAGCTGTATCCTGCAATTATTTGCTATTTTATTCTTCTATTATTGGTACAACTTTGTTTTGATTTTTCATATACCAGAAGAAAGTTTGCTGGTAATAGTCCCTACTAAAATCTACTAAGTACTTGATGAGATCAATGATTAAATTATGCTATATGATGCATGAGATACATTGGTGGGTCTAATTATATTTTGAATTTTTTGCTTAAAGTTAAACATCTCCTAATACTTAACAAAAAAATGCCGATAAAGTCCAACGAAGTGATTGAGGAAATTTTCTTATATGTGTTCCGAATTCAATTAATTGCGAAAATCGGGGTTTATCTTTTTCATGATTTCATAGCTAAATTTGTAGTACAGACTAAATTGCTCGTTATTTACTGTTTAGATAGAGTTTGTGCAGCCTTGTTGGCTCGCATCATCGATAGAATAAAACTTTCTTTCTAGCAACGCATCCTCTCTTCCTCCTTTAAAATTCTAAAACGTTCAGAAGTTATTTGACTTTTAACAACCTCCTGCACGCGTTCAAATCGGTCAACAATTTGTTCATATAGTTCCTCCATAAAGCTTTTTTTAATTTTATTAAATAACTAAGCATTCTAAGTTAATATAACAATTCTTCAATTTTTATGGATATAACTACTGTAAATTATTTATTTTTGCAAAGAAGATTTACTTTATCAAGATAAAAATATGTTAGTAGGAGATTAGTTTATAAAGATTATATTTAAAATCGAAAATGAAACAAATTTATGACTGTGAAGATCAGATAGAATAAACCAAATTTTTACTCTCAGCCTTGAAAATAGAAACAGCTTTTCGCACCATTATCCGTATCTTTTCGCGCAAGTAATTCTTTCTCAATTCAGACAATTCAATCATTAATAAACATTCATGCAAAGACTCAAATATCAAACTATTCACAGTGTCCTATAACACTACGATAGTGTTTTTGATCATCTTAGCTAAACTTTTTAAAAAATTCGGATTCATAAAGTCAGAAGCGCATTCTATTATTTAATGCATTCCGGAGATAAAGATATGAAAAAAAAGACTGAAAAAAGCGAAAAGAGGTGCAATGACCAAAAATAAATTACAACAAATAAACTTTGTGCAGCAAATGAAGCGAATATCAATGAGAATAATGACGATTGGAGAGTTAAACTATCTTTGTAAGAGCTATAAATGAATTGTAGATACTATCGCATGAAAATTGAGGAAGTGGAAAATAGTTTTAGTGATTTTTTTAAAGTTATAAAGAAAGAGTGAATTTTACAGTAAACTCCAGGTTTTGCTTTGTTAATTAACAATAAAATTTAATCGTAATTTATCATTAATCTCTAAATCTTCTCTTTAAGCAATTAATTAGAAAAACAATATGAGTATTTAAGAATTGATGATCTTTGAATATTGTAATATGACTTTAAAATTATAATAATTATTTCATATTTATATATATTCAATGGGAGAAGCATTGGTCACTTTGGTCCTTTGACTTTATTACAATTCATCAAATGAGAAACTACTTGTCAAGAGCATAACAAGACTCTTCTTTGATTTTATCTTAGGCTCTGTCAATATTTGACGCTAGTCGATTAGATTAGGGATCTTTGAAAGTGACGGTCGCTTGAGAATATTTTAATCACTCTTTATTTTTGGAATTTTTGGTTCAGGATATTAGTCTTCTTCCTTGTGTTGCTTTTATTTCAGTCGTTTAAACTTTTTATTATCTTCAAGCACCTTTTTTTATTAAGTACGCACATATCTTTTGAGTAGGTCACCTGGAAAATTATTTACTACACCCAATGTTTTTTTTTATATTTCCTTTTTATTAAATCTTCTTTCTCTTTAAAGCATACGAGTTTCTTCTAAAGCATTTTTCCTCATCTTTTATTCCGAGATAGCTTGAGATAACTGATTTCTAAAGACGATGTTTTTCTAAATTATACAAACAATACAATGACAAGGTTGTTTTTTTTATCTGGAGAGATATCTTTAGAGTATTTAGCAAGATGAATAAATTTGACTTCTTCTTTCAGTTTTATTTTAAGGGGATCTTTCTGCTTTGGGACTCTTTTACTCTCAAGCGGCAAAGTGGATATTGGTATTTTTAGTTTTTATTAAGAGAGGTTTTTAGCAAGCTTTAAGTTGAAATCACTTTCAGCATAGTTGTTTTCAAACGTCCAGCTTTGCTTCATTTCATGCTTAAAATTGTTTCTCAGCATATTACTACCCTATCAAACTAAATTATCAAGATTATTATTATGTTTAAGAGTTTATATAACAAAATCCACTTCTATCTCAAAAGTACAAACCTTTTATGATAGATAATATCTAATATAACAATCATTTATATCACTTTAATATCATCCACTAATAGTACTGACAATAAATGCAAATAAATCATTAATCGTTGATTTACTGGGCTAATTTGATTTGTTGATAATGTCTGTTGGCGTTATTTGATTTTACAAACGTCCCCTTCTTTTTCTTAGCTGCCACTATTCCATTAATGGTCTTGCTTTTGCTAATTTTATCAGAATAAAACTCCTCAATTTTTCTTTATTGCTCCAACTAAACTTTTAGCCTCTATTTTTTGAGGCGTTATTAATGAGCTAAACGCTCAGTGAGATGATGCCATTTAAACTTGGGTAGATATTTAAGATTCCAAACATCTTCTGAATAAAAATTTCCTTTTTTAGCAACCATTTTTTGTCCATTAAGCGTAAGAGCTGCCAGTTTGGCCATTCTTTTGTCTCCAAATTAAATCCAACCTTAACGGAAGCATATCTTTTTATTTCCTCCTCTTTTAATTCTATTTTTGCGAATCCACTCACTCTCTGGCAAAAGGTAAATGCGCTCAACTAAATATCCTTTAAGCAATTTTCGAATATAATTAGGTTTCATATACGGGGGAATTCTACTCAGAAAGCATACTCCTCGATTACTTTGTCGATTTTTAAATTAATCAATATCTTATTCTAGTGGTTGTTCTTACAGATTGTTTTAGCAATAATTATCTGCCTCCTATAAAGCCTCAACTTAGTTCTATTAGTTGATATTTTAATCTGAAGCATGCTGAGATTAATTCTACTAAGATAAGCCATCGTTTTAGGTTTGTTGTATTTTTCCAAGCAGTTCTTTCATAAAGTTGAAACCTAGTTATTATTAAAAAATTAGAATAACTAATGTAAAAGGAATTATAAAATTTAAGCATCTTTTTATTAACAATAATATATTATCTTTATAATGACAGACAGTTTCACTAAATAACAAAATCAGTATTTATAGCAACTTCTCTTCAATCATCAAAGTATAGATAGGGTTGAAAAGTTTATTGGCTAAGCCAATGGAATATACTAAAGACAAATTGAAAATGGCGATTTTTCAATAAAATCTAAAAGTTACTCGCTTAGTTCAACTCCCAATTTTAATCGAGTTAATAGATGCATCGATAATGTAATTTTATTACAAAATAGAATTTTGAATGCAAATCGTCATAATCTCAATAAGCCAATAGTAATAATCCCAGCATTAATATAAAGGAGATTAAAACTTTGACCGAGGAGTAAAGACGATAATTTTTGAAAAAAATAAAAAAATAAAAAGATTCACTGCAACAAAAAAAAGAAGAACAAATTCGATGGAAGTAACTCAAGAAAAATGCATAAGCATAGCAGCAATATAAAAAATAAAGGGAGTAAAATTAAAAGAGATAATTAAAAAGAAGATAAATATAGAAAAGATTAGAAGAATTAAATGAATAAAAAATAAGAAGATAGATTGAAATAAAAAATAATAATAGATAGTTTCAGTAGATTAGCAAAAAGAAAATTCTTTTACATCGGATTTAAGAAAATTATAAACTAGCAGAAGCATCAAGTCTGAAGTAGAGAGGTGAACAATTAAATCAAATACGAGAGAAACATCGTCCCATATCCAAATCTGAGTTTAAAGAACATATTATACGAATTCATTAATACTTAGAGAAAAAACAACAAACTAAACTCAAATAATAGCAGTTAAATCCAGCAAATATAAACTAGTTTTATAAATCTCGTTGGTACAAGGAAATAATGAATGAAGAGAAAATCGATGAATCTAAAGTCCAATAATAGAAAAAGAACATAATTAAGATTTTGAGAGAGAAAGGTAAATAATATTCGTAGTTTATTCGTATATATTATTCTCCCTTAATTGATGACACATTAGTATAAAGCTTATAGCAGGGTCAAAACAAGCCTATTAAGAGGAAAAAAGCTATTTAAATACGATAAATGGGATTAAATAATTTAAAATATTCCAAATAATCAGCTATTTCAAGAGAATAAGCATAAATTAAAAACAATAATAAACTCAAGGGCAATTATGATAATCAAAACAAACATAAAAATTATTTATAAGACTTAAAGATAAATCGTAGAAGTAACTCTCTTCAATAGTTGTTTCTAGATAAAGGGAAAGAAAGCGTCTCAAAATAAAAAATACAATATTTAGCATAAAAGTTAGAGTAAAAAGCTCGTCAAAGTTAAAAGTTGCATAAAATTCGTAGATAGGTTCTGAGTGAAGATGTTGATGAAATGTACATGCGAGCTCTCAATGCGAAGCTGAATTTGCTTGGAAAATGATATAATTAATATTATGCTTTTCAGTTGGATGTAAACTTATTCCCAAATGTAAAATTTTAGAATAATAACATATGAAAATAAGTATAAATATAAAATTTAAATCACTTTATAACAGATGGGAGTCTTCCATTTTCATTGCGCCGAACCATATGTGATTATGGGTTAACTTTGCGGCCCATTAATTTTTCAGCAGGTGAAGAGGATTTTTGTAATCTCCCACTATAATTCTTTAGTTCAGAATCGCACGAAAGACAAAACCAAGGTTGTTTGGCAACTGTCGCGTCTAATTCATTCGTTTGATTCTCTTTTTCGTAAACTTGGAGTATGAAGTTATTTAATCTACCTTCTACCCTTTTAATTGCCTTCTAGAAATCATTACTTTCCACTTTTTTCTTTATCAGTAACCTGCATTCCTCAATACCCACTTCTAACTGATTAAGAACAACAACCATATCGTTATTTGTCACAATTTTCCCCTCTAATTCCCGTACTCCTGCCTGTAATTCCATTTTCAATTTATAGATTTTAGTTGACAAACTTTTCCAATCTTCCTTATTTTAGTTGGGCTTAATGACATAAGTCTTAACCTCATGAGATCCTATATTTACTCCATTTGCAAACTGATCGAACTACTATCTTAACTTTTTCAAATCCCTCCGACAGTTCAGTAACTCTTTTTTAGTATTTTAGTCACTTTCATCTTTGCTGTGCATTAATCTTTGAGCAATCCTACTTTTAAAATCTTGCCGATTTCCGTCATTTCCTTAATTGGGCATTTAAGCATCCTCTCTTTCAATTTTGGTCTGAATTTCCAAATATTCCCCCTTTAGCACATCCATTTAATTAAAAAGTTATACTAATTTTTCTTCATAATACTCTTTCTGAGTAATTCTCGTATCATTTAGTCGTTACTCCCCATGTCGATGCTTTGTATCTTGCGTTTCGTTATTGGGTCTATTCTTACTGCAACTGGTAGAAGATCTCTCAAAATCATACTTAAGTAAATCATGAGATCTTTCAAGAATATCAATATTCTTTTCAATATTTTGTATTTTGGTTTGATTCTATTTTAGATGCAGGTCTAAGATTCTAGTTTTTTACTGAAACAGAGCTTTTATTTTCTATATTTATTTTGCTAACATATCTTCCAATTGTGGAGTAAATCCTTGTGAACTAGGTAAAGCAGGCTCACTGTCCATACCTTCAGATACAGCAATTTTATTAAGAGTTCTTGATGAATTAACATTATCTTAATCATATTCTTTGCACTATTGCAATTGAGGTAAAAGACGGATATCATTTTTCGAGTTAGAAATTGATTTTAAAGCAACATCTTTAGATATTCTGCGCTGCTGAAATTCAGATTATCTATTTTTCTTTTGTTTCATGTATCTAGTTAACTCCGATAAAGTCTGATCCTTTTCCTAGCTATCCTTCTCCAAAACCAATAACCTTTCCTTTAGATTTGAAAGGGCTTTTTATAATAAATTGCGCCCATCATTCATCTTTTTAATATCTTTTTATACGGGTAAGTGCAAATTAACTTCTTTCTTTTCTATCTTTTATAATACTAATCCTTTTATTGATGCTCTTTCAGATTTTTCCTGATTACTTTGAACTATATTTTATTTTTATGGAGGAGTCATAACGATTTACTCTTCCACCGCGATATTATCAAATGAATTTAGTTGAGAATTCAATTAATCGATAAATAATTTTTGAGTATGAATTTGGCTAGTATGCTTCGTGGTTACTCCGAATAAATTTTCAATTTGATGCTGGCTATGAGTCATATTAATAATTATTGATTACTGCTGCTTTTGCATTAAACCCATTTGTTCTTGGAAGGCTTTCAGAGCAGCCTCGATGACTATAAAGTTGTTTTGAAGACGATTTTCCTGTAAGGAGAAAGTAAGTAAGTTTTATTTGTGAATTTCCATTTATAGAATATAGAATTATTATGATTAAAGTCATATGCTATCAAAAATAATTTAATCAGCAATCGTGGCACATAATTAAATTTTAGATAATTGCTTATTTTTTCTTTAAAATAGTAGTTCTATCTTAGAAAGTTTATTTGATTTGATTTATACAAATCTTTTTATTTGTTTATTATCATTATTCATCAATAGTATTCAAAGTAATTAATTTAGGAAAGTAATTTTGTTTGAAAGGTAAATTTCTAAAAAAACCAGATAATAATATGTAAATATCTTTTAACGTAAAGTGATTTAAGATTCGTTTTTTTATAAAAAATTGTATTTTTTAATTAATATATTTAAACTCGTCCTTTATTAAAAAGTAATCGATTTCAAAGTACTAAAACTATTAATATTTTTTATTTTGCAACTATATTCAAGGGTAAATTAATAAATTTTAGATATAAGAATTTAAATGATCATTGCACTTTTAATAATCTTGATTTCTTCCACCATAAGGAATAGTTTTATTTTATCCTTTTAATCAGCGATTTGAACTATAATGCCAAAATCCGTTTTTAATCTGGATAATCGTGGATTTATTAATGCAACCTTTCATTAATCTGGGTTATATACTGCAAAATAATACTCCAAACAAAGTCAACTGTAATTTTCTTGCTTAAAATCATTGAATTATCTTCCCATCTTTAGTTTTGCTCACAAATATTTTGTAAATTTATATTTTCTTTCAATATTTTTTCAGCCTGATGTGTTACTTTTCTGCATTATTTTTCCAATTAGAGAATTTTTAAAATGAGAGAATCTTGCTCGAGCATAACCGAATTATATGCTTGAGTAAATGTTTACTCAAGTCTTTAAATCTCTTCTTTTAGATAGGAAAACTTAGACTGTTATTAAAATAAAAATGTTTTTAAACTTTCATTAATAAAGGATTTGGTTTTACTCAATTAAGTCTTATACAAATTTATTTGCTGTTTGATATATATTAAAGATTAATTGAGTGATTGTTGTTGTAAAATAAGGTCACTGTTTTTTTGTATTAAAATTGAATTTTGCTCCTCCTTTTGATTGAATTTTTCTTTCATAAAGTTAAATTGTTCTTCTAAATTTTGAATGATTGATTTGAATTTTAATTCTTTTTACAAAATGAGCTCACTATTTTTTTGTATTAAAGTTAGGTTTTATTAATCTTTTTGATTTGATTTTTGCTCAAAGAAATTAGCTTTTTCTTCTAAATTTTCAATGATTAATGTGAATTTTTATTCCTGTTGTAAAAAGAGATCCCTATTTTTTTGTACTAAAATGACATTTTCTTTCTCTTGTTGATTTGATTTTTATTTAAAAAAGTTAACCTTTTATTCTAAATTTTTAATTATTGATTTTAGTTTTTATTCCTTTTCCAAAGTTGAAGTCAATTGTTTTGATAAAGATGATGCCTTTTGGATTTGCTGTTAATAAGATTGACATTGTACTTCTAATAACCGCTTATCGATTCTCATATTATCATTTAGCTGTTATAATGCATTTATTTACTCCTTTAATTTCATTTGCTCTTCTTCCAAAGATAAAAGTTTATTTTATAATTTCTTGTCTAAAGCACCTCTTTAAGACCTCTCTCTATTTTTTTCGATAATTTACTCTTTCAGTTAGCCGACTTGAAGCATAAGAGTTTCACATTCCCCTGAAATTGTTTTTACTCTTTATTTTTCTTTTTCCAATTCAATCTTGTGTTCTTCACCCTCCTTTTGCTAAATCATCAATTTGTTTAACAGTTATTGTTATTTTTTTAAAAGTTCAAAGTTGTAGTTTTCTTCATTTTAGTTCGCTTCATTTGCCTTTTTAGACAGTTGTACGCAATATCGAGAGAGTTGTTTAATGTCTAAGTATGCCTTTTTCAGCTATTCCTCCTTCTTCTCCAATATCTATTGCAGATGAAATTTTTAATTTTATGCCTAGGACTGCTTGGCTTTGACAATTGGTAGTTAATGTTTGAGGTCCAGCAGTTATCTATACTCTTAATTGCCAAGAACGATCTAAATTTCAGAATTCATCAAAATACTTATAACTAGTTCAGATAATTCCAGTCTTGAAAGCACCATCAGTATTTATCAATAAAAATTATTCCATTTTATAGTTTATACAAATCGATCTTTAAGATTATGTGGTATCCAAGAATATTGATAATTTCTATAGGATAATACTTTTTTCAAGCTTTATTCTCTTTGAAAAGATTTATAACAAATTTTATGCAATATTGAAAAATTACTTTTTTCTTGATTATTAAAATTTAATTCGATTTTTTTGCCCATGAATAGTAACGATCAAAATATTATTTAATATTGATATGATTTTTATCAACTATCAGAAGACATTGGCTGATTTTTTGAAGTCACTGGATAAATGAGCTCGAGAAGCAGAACTAAACTCAGTTACATTATCCGCAAGAAGAATGACAGTTATAATTTCTTGAGTTTTATGACTAGCCGTCCCAATTCCTATATATTTATAGTTGGGATCCAAAAGCATACGTCTTCTTTTACGAGTTGCCAATCCGTCATCAATAAAAAAATAGGCGCCAATTTATTAACTGGAGTGAGCTTTTAAAGATATCAGCTCTCCAATTCGACCTTTCACATTTCCGTTAGCCGATATCTTTTCAAAGATATAGGTTGGAGATTCATGGTCAATCTTTCCCTGACTACCTTTCTCCTATGCTATTGACTGAGCAGCCTGATTGAGAGCTTAAGATATTGTAAGATAGGTTGTTGACTTGACTAAACTCATATAAGTTTTGTAATCCTCGAGCGCCGATGTACCCTAAAAAGTTTAAATACGCTTATCGTAATAATTAAGTTCGTCTTCCTTGAATTTATCTTTAAGTTAATTGTAAAGTTCTTTTGAAGTGGCAATGGGATCAGTACGATTTTGATTAACTATGTTGACTAATTTATGTCTAAATTGTTACATTATTATTATGATTCAATTAAAATTATTTCTCAATGATTCTAATGAATGGGGCAATCCGAAAAGAACTCATAATATTATCCTAAGTTGATAAAATTGTAAATTGTAAAATATTGCTGTATATTAGTAATCAATTTAAATATTCAATATCCTTTCGATATGACATAAGCTATACATTTTATCAATAAATAATTAAGAAGGAAACAACTATCAATTGAATTTTGCGAGACACAAGTTTGGATATAAAAGCCATTATTTAAATTAATAATTTCCATTTGATATGACTATGGCGGAGGAAATTGATGTTGATAAGATCATTAGCAAGCTTTTGGAAAACGGAGGCAAAGATGTTAAAATTACTGAGAGCTAGATTCGTGGCCTTTGTCTCAAGGCTCGATAAATTTTTTTGGAACAACCAATGCTGCTGGAATTAGAAGCTCCCATTAAAATATGTGGTAATCCTTTATCTATTTAGGTGACATTCACGGACAATATCCTGATTTGATAAAACTATTTGAATACGCTGGCTTTCCAGGAGAGACGAACTTTTTGTTTCTCGGCGATTATATCGATCGTGGGAAACAGTCCATCTAAACAATATGTCTAATGTTTGCCTATAAAATAAAGAACCCATAAAACTTCTTTATGCTGAGGGGAAACCATGAATGCTCGAGTATAAATAGGATATATGGCTTCTATGATGAGTGTATCAAATCATTAATGCAGGCAAACGTCGATATAACATCAAATTATGGAAAACCTTCTCAGATGTGTTTAACGTCATGCCTGTATGCGCACTTATTGATTAAAAGATATTGTGCATGCATGGAGGAATCAGTCCTCAGCTCGATAGCTTCGAACAAATCCTTAAGTTAGTTAGACCACTATAAGTACCTGATCAAGGGCTGCTATGTGATCTGTTGTGGGCTGATCCTTAAAAAGGAATGTCCGGATGGGCCTAAAATGAAAGAGGCGTCAGTTTTATCTTTGGAGGAGATATTGTATCTAACTTTTTGAAGGATCATGATATCGACCTCATATGCAGAGCCCATCAAGTGGTGGAAGAAGGATATTAATTTTTCGCAAAGAGACAGTTGGTGACTGTCTTCAGTGCTCCCAACTACTGTGGATAATTCTAAAACAGTGGAGCAGTGATGAGTGTCGATGAATCTCTGATGTGCTCATTCCAAATTCTTAAAGCTACTAAAAGGAAAAAATGATGATTTATATCAGAATATATTTGATGCATATAAACTAGACTATAAAACTAGCCAATCCATTTGAATGATTTTTTCATTTGCTGAAAGACTCAATAATTTATCAATATGTGAATAATCAAGAATTATTGAATGAGGCTAAATTCCATTTATTTCTATCCTTCACTGTATGACTACAGCCACGACTATTCATATCTTCGTTTTGGCAACAACTCCAGGCCCAAGATTATTATTCATCAGGGACGTTGGGCTGAAATTTTTGCCATACTCCACTGTGAGAAAATTATAACTGGATTCTACTTTTTTGAGTTAATGACAAATTGGCCTTAAAATCAGTCTTCATGGCTTCAGCTGCTATATCATCTTTTTTTTCCTTCACTGCAGTTTCATAAGCAAGTCGAAAAACTGCAGCGCCAACTTTTTCGTCAGAAGCTGTTGGATTTTCGAATATATAACTATGTTGTCAAAGTAGTACTTCTATCTCAGCTTCTTTCGTATATCAGCTTAACTTTGAATTTTTTGCTTTCCAGTTTCGATAAAGACAGTCGTTTTTGCTAAAGGATTCATATATTTGCTCAAAAATTGGTCTTCTCTAGTTTTTGTATTTTAAAAAGCGTTCATTGTCCTGAATATATTTTTTAATTACTTCTTGAGGAGGTTTTCCTTAATCTATTTGGGTATGAGCTGATTGCTGACATTCCATTTGGTGTAGTCATTACGCGTATCCGTGCCAGGATATATTATTTGCTCAGTACATTTGGGAATGGGATAATCCATGAATCCTAATTTAATCTACTTCTCAAACAAAATACTTTCAAAAGTTTTTGCTCGTGCGTTTCTTCCTTTTCGAAATTTTTAGGTACTGATACACTAGTGTTCCATTCTTTCTTTCTTAATCCCAAGTGGTCAGGATCGATAAGTTGGTTAATTTCCTATTTTATGGTGCGTACGTTTATTGGTATGTCATCCTTTGAGAAAAATTGCTCTTATTTATCGTAATTAATTTTGTCATTTTTGACTGAGCCAATCTTGGGTTGTCGCATCTTTTTTAAAGAGATTAATTTGGATAAATCTTCTTACTAGATTAGCAAGATGTACTTCCTTCTTTAATCGCTTCTCGTAAGCTTATTTGACGAACATCAATTATATTTTACTTGTGCTAAATATAAAATTGAAACTTCCTAAAAGGTTGCTATTAGATCACTTCTGAATTATGACAAAATATATTAATTAAATTACTTTCTTCCTTATTTTCAAGTGAGACTTGGCAGGAACCAACTAAAAAATATCACTGGCATTCAAAAGTCAGAGTTTCATTTGAAATGCGAAGACATAAGATAAAAGTGATAGGGTAATTTCAAATATACCTAATATTACGAGAAACTTTCAATTTATACTATTTCGAGTTTTTGATTAAAATGACCACAATGTTTAGCAGATAGCTGTAAATTTTATTGAATATCTTTACCATAATTAAAAATATGATATGTTTAAAAGTAAAATAATAATTTGAAGATTCATTATAAAGTTTTATTGTTTCCGCAATAGAAAAGAGACCCATTTTTGCCACCTAGCAAAAATCTTGTACCAGTATTTCCTGAATCGCAAGTATATAGAAGATTATCTTTCTCAAAATTAATCTCCATGACCTAACTATAACCCTAGAGACTAAAAAACTTTGCATCACTTCCTCCAACAGCCATGACAGTCGACTTATTAAAGTTACAAAACTGTGCACAGTAGATAAATGCATTGCTTCCCTATATTAACACATCACTACCTATTAAGAATCATACCATTTGAAATCATGAACCAATTTGTTCTATCTCCAATCCCAAAGTTGTAATTGATCTTTTCCTCGATTTGCTCCAGTTAGGACATAATTATCCCGAATATCAAGAGAATCACCTGTTATTTTAATCCCATAGATGGAAGATACCACACTTTCGGTACGAATATCCCAAATATTGACCTAAATAATCTAATAATTACATTTTGATCCCATCCTCCGCTAATCAAGATATCAGGCTACTCTTTCTTGAATTTGACTGAAAATAAGCGATTGTTGTGTCCTTGTTTATCCCACATAACTGCTCTCAACTGATGTTTAATTTTTTTGGTTTATTCGTCGTATATTCTAATGATATTATCCTTTCCAGCAGTGCAAAATTTATCACCGCTTAGAGTATAGTCCACTGCCATAATGTAATTTCCCTATTCACGAGTATGAAATAGCTATTTTCCAGTTTTGGCTGCATATTGGTAAAGATTTCCATTCGTGTTGCCAACTAACAAAATGGCTGCAGTACTGATATTCATCTAATTGGTGGGTCTCCATCGAAGAGCATTTACAGGCCCAGTTTCTTTAGGAGATGTATTGATCTCACATATTTTATTATCTGTTCCTAAATTGAAAACTCGAACACATCCATCAGTGTATCCGCATGCAGCCATTGTATCTACATGACTAAACTGAGTCACTAACATTTCAGCCTTTTCTGGAATGACTGCCTTCATAACAATTTTATTCTTCAAGACTATTTTCTCGACTATTCTGCTTCAATGAAAATGTACTGATGATTCGGCTTCACAATCTTGTTATTCATTTAATAAATTCCAAATGAAACAAAAATTTAATAATGATAACCAAATGATAGCCAGAATATCATAGCATTTTCAGTCCTTCGAAAGAACCAGTCAATCTTAAAGTATTTTTATAAAATATTTCATCGAATGATCATTCCTCAGCTGCAACTGGCTTTTTTCCTTTTTGTTTCTTGCGGCTGGTTCTGCTTGGCTTCTTGGTTTCGAAGGGAGAGAGAGGAGCAAGGTTAATTTTCTTTTCAGATGAGGTTCTGACCAAAAATTGATTGGCATTAACTAGACTCTTGCCAACCTTAATATGTCTCTGCTGAATGAGGACTCTGGCTTGATGAATAGATTTGGCTTGGAATCCTTCCTGGTATATTCTAGTTTGGAGACGTTTATCCAAAAATTTGTTGACGGTCAAACCGAGTACGTAATCGAGCTTGAGTTCTTCATTGGAGAGGAGACCATAACGGTGCATTCTGTTAAGAAGGGCAGCTCCCTCGAACAATCTACGGGAGTCCTTTTCTTCAAGAGTGAGAAGTTCTCTGGCAGCCTTACGGAAATGAGAGAGGAGGAGATGAACTCTCCATACCTAACGCTTGTTTCTCAGACCATACTTGCCGACCAGTTGCAGTTCGTGGTCGATTCTTTCCTTTTCGAAGGGACGACGAGGAGTACCGAAGGTTGTTGAGTCTATATTGATAAAGATGTACGGTTCCTGTAATTTTTGCCCATAAAGATAAATATATAATATTAAATCAAAAAAATATTCAATTTTTAATTGGAGGCGTTACGGGGAACTAATATATGCTTTGAGCTAGTAATCAAAACATTGCATGTTAAAATCATTGCTAATTTAACATATTATCAATTTTGCTAATTTGATTTTTCATCCTCATTACAATACGAAGGACATTGTCATTTTGTTCAAAGTAGTCATCTGTTCTTAAAGTGACTTTTGACAAAGGTAAAATCCAAAAATGAGTGTTAACTTTTGTTTCAAAACTATTCTTCCATAAATACCTATGCAGTGCTAAATTGATGTTTTACTTGCTAGTTTATATCTCAAATTAATCAATTAATTATTCATAATATTTAATATGAAGGATAGATTTGAATTACGCTAAAGCTCAGTACGACGGTCCAGCGCCCTACCACAGTACAATACTGGCCGCTCTTTCATCTCCACTGCTATCGTCAGCGATTCAGTGGCCTTTAACGATGATTTAAGAAAGTATTGTTGCATTCATTTAGATCGCGCATCACAAATTTGCCCAACTACAAGAAAACCAACCTTGGTGAAAACATAAACTTTATTGTCGTGTTCCAAACTATTGAAATCGAACGGCTATCCAACGAAATTGAGTTGTTGAGGGTCAAGCTAAAAGAAGCAGAAAGGCAACTTTTCAACGCCCAGAACTACTAAGTGCAAATCCGATAGTTGACTTAGAAATGCTTTAATAATGAGGGTCAGCTGGAGGAGTTTAGGTACTTTTTTTGATAGTTTAGGGAGGAGTATGAAAAACTTAATAAGATTTGCTAAAGCCTTTACCATGACAATTAGACCCTAAAGAACCAATTGAAGGAAATGGATTTCTCCCTCAAACAAAAATATGAATCAGAGAAGCAGAAAAATGCTGAACTGCTCCAAGAGATATAGAAATGGAAAGCAAGATATCAGGCCTCAGAGAAGAGTAAAGCCAAAGAACTGGAAGAATTGAGAAATTTAATGGACAGCCAAAGGAAATCAATGATTGACAGATAAATCCGATAGATGGCAATTCGTTTCCAAAATGAAAGAAGCAGTCTGTAAAATGAAATAAGAAAAAGCAGAGAAATGTTAACCAATCGAAATGCTTAGATTGATGACCTGAAGCAAAAAATTCAAAAATATGAAATATAAATTATGGAGTTAAGAAACAATTAAAACGTGATAACTTAGTATGAAAATAAAATTGTTATGCTTTCCAATGAAGTTGTTAGATTGTCATAAGTACTCAGAGCCAGGTAAGATGAAATCCAAGCATACAAAAAAAGAGAATATGACCTGAATATGAAACTTAAGGAACAAAAGGAATGGGAAAACTAAAATAAAAAATTAAGAGCTAATCTCTAAGCTAAAGCAAAATAGATTGAAGATTGGAGAGTCAGGGCAGCACGACTTGAGGAATAAGCCACAAGAGGAAAGGAAATGTCTCTCTACAACAACTAACTCACTAATAAGCTTGATTTAGCAGCCAAGGAGCTTGAAAGATTAAATAATTTACTCCGATCAAAACTTGACTAAATTGATAAGTGGAAGCAAAGATATTCAAGCAAAGAGGCAGAACTTACCCAATATAAAAATTTATAGAACGATGTTGCTCAATCTCAATCGAAGGTAAACATGATGAAAGCATAAAATGACAGAATTAATGGAATTCTAAAATCAAGACTTGAAGAAATTGAAGCTTGGAAAAAGAAAAACGCAGAACTCTAAAATGGATTGTCGAAACTTTCTTTCTTATAAAAAGATAAGAAGATGCTTGAGGATAGATTCAACAATCAAATTAAAAATAGTGAAGAACTAAAGTTTACCATCAATAAACTCGAGGCAGATAACAACACTTTAAGAAAGTTTTAGCAAAGATGCAGAGATATAGAGGCCAAAGCGGAAGCCCTCTCCAAAGAAATTTAGAGATTGAACAACATTATCAGGAATAAGGATCAAGAGCTCAACGACAATCGAACCAAATTCAACAAATACGAATCAAAGATAAATGAATTCAAAAACATCGAAGTTTACCTCAAAGATTACGAAAACAAAGTAGCCCTTATGACTAAGGAAATAGACAGATTGAATAACCTAATTAAAACCAAGAATGATGATATTGAGCAATTGGAAAAAGAGAAGTTAGAGTTGCATACCTTAATGAACAAATACAAAAACTATGAGATAAAAATAAATGAGTATGAGCAAGTAGTCGCTAAACTGAAAAATAACTTATAAATAGCCAAGAAGGATATTGAAAACTGGCAGAATAAGTATCGAACATCAGAGGCCAAAATAAAGGAGTTATAAAATAACCTTTATTCCAATAGTCAGGAGAAATAAAAAGTGGGCAATATTGCTCGAAATAAATCACAATAATGCGAGGAGCTCAAGAAACAGATTAATTATCTGCAGAATTAATTGAAGAAAGCGTAATAATTGTAAGGTATTTGCGAACAATTACATGTAAATTGACATATATTTAGAAACAAGGAGAAGCATATTTAAATGACCTATAAAATTTGGATAGAAAGACAAAAGAATTGGAAAGTTCATATAGTAGATAAAAAAGTACAAATCAGGAATTGAAAAATACAAATCAGGAACTGAAAAGTAAACTCAACTCCACTGTCTCAGAACTTGAAAGACTTTCCAAAGAAGCAAAAAATAATTAAGGAAAAAAATCAAAAGAATTCAACGAACTTCAAGATGTTTTCTCTAGACTACAAACACGAGTCAAATCAAAAGATAGCGAAATTGAAATTCTTACCACCAAGATATCTCATCTTTAAGCACAGTACATCGGTTTATATTTAGATGCGCTAATCTCATGAAAGAATTTGCACGCTTACTCGAATCAGTCGAACAATCGTATAAGGAATCAGCAATGTTGAGTCAAAAAATTGATGAATATCAAGAATATGCTCGTCGTATTCATATTTTGGGTGCTGAAATGGATCGATTAAATCAATTGAACAAAGGTCTAGAGGACGATAATAAAGCCATTCGACTGAAATATTCCAATAACATGAACAGTTAAAAGCGTGAACAGTAGTTTAACCTAATGACGGTATTGATGGCTACTGAAATATAAAGTTTAAGATCGAGAATCGAGAAACGAGAAGTAAACTTGGAGGAGATGAGAAAGAGTATCCTTGAGCCAATTCGAAAAGTGTGATAAAATTAAAGAGATGAATATTCTTATAATTCGTTATATATTATGGCAAATGACTTTTTTGGCAATTTTGATTGCAATGAAGAATTCTTACAATTTAATTTGAGAATTAACTGTTAGTTTTACAGAATTAAGTTAGAATTAAGTTGTATATTTATCTTTTAATTTTGTTCATTGTCGTCAGAAAGCATCCGATATTTTTCTCATAAATGACTCTTCTGACAAGAGGATAATAGTAATGAATTATATCACTTTCCACAACAGATACGAGATTGCTTAGTAGTATCTGGCTGGTCAAATCACAACCAAATGTGTTGTTTGTTCCACCTACTATCATCCTGGCTTCACAAGGAAGGAAAATGAGCAGCTGCTTCTGCAGTGTTATCATGTAATTCATCGACGTTGCTTAAAATAATATCGGTGCCCAATTCGACGTTTAAATCGTAGATGTCGCTTCACCAGAAATCGTTCTGGACAATCCCCCTTGTAAAATTGGGAAAATTTTTGTGAATTATGCTAACGCTTAAATGCAATTAATGCTTCTGCTGATATCTAATAGGAAGATTGGGTATGAAGAGATTGTTGATTGCGTTGAAAGAAGAGGAATATATCAGTTTAAATGATTTTATGTTAATTTATCTTTTAATTTACATTAATTCGATCGATGTTTTATTAAATTAAAAATATTACATAAATTATCATCTAACAAAAGCTCAAAATTCAACAATGTCCACTCGATGAATATATATTTTGGTGGAGATAAAATCAGTAAATTTTAAATTTTTGGCTTCTATTATTATATTAATAGTTTTAGATTATTATAAACTTGAAATAGATCAATTTAATACCTTTTATTCACGATCACCTAGAAACTGCCAGATACATATTAATTCTGATTCGCGATTTTTAAGCTCCTGCCGAAGAATATCCATCTTTTTAGACATCTATTCAATCTAAGATTTTTTTTAATTTATGTAGAATTGTAATGCTTATTATGCTTTTACCTTGTCCCGTGATATCTTTTTAATTAGTATTGTAAATTACACTTGTTTCTTCAATTAAAGGCTAACTGCTTCCTCAAGTTTTTATATTTACTTTGATTTATTCTCCAGGTCAGTTTGGCTCTTCTCAAGATCAGTTTTCAATGTTTTGATCATTAAATCGTATTTTAGAAGGTTGGCTTGATATATATCTTGACTGTAGGCAAAATTTCCAATTTTAGTTGGTTTCAAATCAACCGGATTGTTTTCATCAATATTTTATTTATTTATCTTCTCACTTATGAACTAATTTTTTTTGCGATTTCTATATTTCTGTTAGAAATTGGGAGATAAATTTACTGGCGCATCTTAATAACTTCCTCTTTTTGATAGCAATTCATCATCGAAAGGAAGATATTTTTATTTGAGAAGAACTAAAAGTTTCTTAATGCTTATACCTGTATCCGTATCTAACAATTTTTTTTAGTTTATGAACATTTATAACTCCTACAAGCATTCTTCAATGCTTTTAGCGGGTTATTTCGGTATAGATTGTAAGGGTATTGATTTTGAGGCACAAGCAATAAGCCTTAATTTGCTCTGATTATGTTTAGTTTTTATGATGAAAGGCGATTGCCTGTTGGTTCTGTGAAAATTAATATCATTATTAAGTAGCTTTGCTTTCATAGCAGCACTTCTTGATTTTATAATGGAAGAAAAATAATAAACTAAAGAAAACCAAATTAATCCATATTTGACGAATATTTGCTTTAAGAATCTATTTCAATTATAATCAATGCTATTTTTTGCAATAAATTTGAATGAGATAATTTCTTTATTTAATATTTTACTGGATATAGGTATATTAAAATCAAAGACAGCTCAATTCAGGTTTTTAAAAATCTGGCTGCTGACCAGAACAACTAATTTTAATTTAGAACCTCTGACAAAATTTAACAAACCATCCTTTTGATGCTTTAAATGAACCTAATTTACTTAAGCTAATGGCTAATTATCGAATCTGTTTTTCGTCAGTTAATTCTCCTTATTTGATTTTCGTATAGACGATTTTCTCCATCTCCTAATCAGTGGGTCGGCCTCCTCCTTCCTTCCTTTCACAGCCATGCTTTTTCCATCTGAGTAAGTTTCTTCTAGGAATTCCGTACTCTTTGGATACAATTTTTACGTCTTCCCCATTTTGAATCTATATAATTTGTTAGATACCCTTTCTACAGCCTATTGTTTCTCTTGGCATGTGTATTTTCTGTAGGGGCCTCTCATTTTTTGTTTATTCTAAGTTTGGAATGAATCCTCCTCATCAGCAGAAGTGAAAGTTGGCATCATCTATACCAATTTAAAAGGGGCATTAGGAAGCGCACTTCCTTGCTTATACTTCTGGAAAATAGAGGAGCTAAGGTTGGTGGATTCACCGTCCAAGAGCATACTTTCGTTAAGTATCGAAGAAGCATCATAACAGTATTGCATTTTCTAAACGAATTTAATTTTTGGTAAGTTGGGCTAATTTTATCGATAAAATAGTAAAAAAAAATCATTTATTGACCAAGACCGTGGGGTGTAGCAAAAGTACACTTTCTTTATGCTCTTTTCGATTATTGGCCTAAGCTAAGTAAAAATTTTAATTATCAACCAGCATTAGACAAGGTATCATTGCAATGTTACGGAGCCCGAGAGCTAATTGAATTCCAAAATAGCATAACTATTTTGGAGCTATTTATTAGATGATAATTACTTTATACATAATTTGCCCTATATTGATTATGTACAGTATTGGATACAAAAGTATGACAACAATTAGGGCTACGATGCAGCCAAAATGTTAGTGAATGATTTCAGTGGGAAATAAATGACTATTGCCACCAGTACACAATCCAAGAAAAGGAATAACTGTTGAGAATAGGATTATCAGGGATATAATAACTGCAAGTGTAATAATAGCTATTGTAAAGCTTATAATTATTGTGAGGGGATAAAATATTAAGGTGTAGATAAGTGCCCAAAATCTTTTTAAAGTCAAACTTTTTTATTTGGATAAAGAAATGTAGTTAAGATATCTAAGAAAATTTATATTGTTACCCTAATACCAAAGCTATTCATGCTAAATTTCCCATCTGATCTTTTCAAGGAAATTTAATTGTTAAGGAGCTTTGCAAGTATGATCTCCAACCAAAGTTTCTCCACAAGAATAGCAAAAATAGTGACCGCAAGGACAATTCATATGTGTACAACCTTCAATTTTTTCAATGATTTGTCCACATTGTGAGCATTGTCTATACTTTTAGTTCATTTCCAGTGAAATTACAACTTTGATTTCGCATTAACCTAAATGATCTAATCTGTAGCAGAGAGGACAATGAATTATTTTACAAATTGAACAACAAGGCTTTAATTCTTGAATATTAATAACACCCATGCACTCTTATTTATGACAAGGCTTGAGCAATGGATTTGTTAAAATTTTATAGTAAGTCTTTATTTTATTCAATTTAATTTTTTGATTAGGAGTAAGTTTTTTAAAATAAGGCACAGTTTCATTAAATTCCTTGGAACATTATTACTATGGGCAAGTAATCTTAGCATAACGTACGAGTTGCATGCTAACATATTGTGAGAGACATGGTTCACAGAACAAGTGCTAGCATTTTGAGAGTGAATACATTTGTATTTTTTGAAATACTTTCAAACAGATGGGACACTAATGCTCTAATTCTTTGTTTATTTGAGCAAAGTGATAAGAATTAAAATTATCAGTGAATTACTGAGTATACAATAGAGTACGACTTCAGCATGGATCCTTAAATTATTTTTAAAATTCATATTTATTGATTAATCTAATAACTTCCATAATCAGCAAATTGCAACTGGTATTCGAGTTGTTGATTCAATAGCAAAATTTATTAAATCTATATTTTGTTTGAAGGATTGATTTTATTGATTTTCGATCATGTTTCAATAATCAAGCAGGATCTTTTTGAGATCAGGCTTGAATTTAGTTTCAAAGTCTTTAGTGAATTTGGAGAAACAATGGTTAGCTTCAGTGTTAGTTCTGCACCTAAGGATGCAGATGTTGAGAGGGTCCACATGCTTGATCAAACCGTGATAAACTCGCTACTGTAGCTGTGTCACGTTTCGTGTGTTTTATAGTCTGTTTAAGGTGGGAAGACAAATTTTTTGAGTCTCAAGTAGTACCCCTTTAATAATTGCTTAGTTGTGCTCTGAGATTTAAATGGTGCGTAGAGTTCCATGGTGTTTATAGTCAAAGGGATAGTTCCTCTCAAAATTAAGCATGCCATTAAGATCATCATAGAGTGGATTGGCGGGTGCGTCGGGATGAATCTCCATAACAAATAAAATTCAATGATAATCTCAATAATCATCAAATTATCCTCATTTTAAAAATTAAGAATATTAGTGAAGGCCACTATCAGGAAAAATAAGAATAGAGCTATCATTTTTGCTATTTCTTTTGATTTTATTAGATTGTTAAATGACTATTAATAACTAACTAATATTTATAGACATTTAGCTTTAAATTACTGTTTGCCATCAAGGATTGATATCAAAAGTTGATTATTCGAAAATCACAATCTAACAAATATTTTTTTCTCTTTTACAGGAAGAAAATAAGTACAATATCAAGAAAATTCAAGTATTATGTTCAAGATGTTAAAAAATATAAAACTCTTTATAAATTTGTGATGAAATGCAAAATAATGATCAAAAAATTGATTTAAATTTGATTATAAAAAAATATGGAACTCTTTATTTAAAAACTAAACTACTTCATACAAAAGATATTGCAGAAAGAAGTATAAATTATTAAATCAGGCAGATAAGATAGAAAAGATTTTGTGACCATTAAGAGCAAATCTTAAGCAAATTACCAACCAAGCTGCGGTAGTTTAGTGGCAGAATTGAGCGTTGCCATCGCTTAGACCCGGGTTCAATTCCCGGTCGCAGCATTTTTTTATCATAGAATGATCAATACATTTAACAAAAACAACTTATTCTTTTACATTTTATTTATATAATAGCAGTTATGATGAAAATGAAAAATCTGATCGATAAATAAAACTACAGGATGGATAAAATAGCTAACTAACAACTTAGAAATGGACCACCAACCTTTCTCTCGAACATTAACTCCCCTTCCTCTCATACTTTCGCCAAAGCCAAACGCAGTCAGAATACTATACCCGATAAATTGTTATATCAACCAGCAATTACAAAGCCAGAAAAGGATGTTGTAAGTTTAGAGTGCAATGAAGTGTTAGATCATTTCTGTACTGAACAAGTAAAAGAAGATATAATTAAAATAAAGCTTGAGGAGGATCTTTTATGTGAATAGCAATTAGTTTCACCAAAACCTCAGAATCCCTCAATATCATAGGCATTTTTGAGAATGCAGAATGTTTTATAAACGTATGAGTCTTTAAACACCCAATTACTGACAGAAAAGCAATAATTATTTTAATAAAACATTAGACTTCGATAATAACTGACTTTTCTTATGAATTACTTTAAGAAATGATCTAAATTTATATTGAGTTGATTATCACTATACTATCATAGATTACTTTTACCTAATCATGCAGATAATTTCAGATTGAGATAAACATTGAAATTAAATAAGATATAAGATTCAATTATCTATATTGAAATGATATGATTATAATTTCAGCCTCTTTTATCTCAATAGCTATAAATTCATAAAATAACTCAGGTTGCTACAAATCATAATTTAAATATTCTATTGAACAAAATACCAATGATCTCTAAATTGGACAAATATTCAGACTATATTAAATTAGCCTGGAATATCAAAAAAGAAAGAATTAAATCAGCAAAAGTATCATAATCCTTTAGAGCTCCCAATCCTCAAGCAAATTATAAGTTTTAAGAAGAAAATTTTGTATCATTGACAGCCTTCGACAGCCAAAAACAAGAAAATTTATACAAACTTAAGACTTATCGACAAAACAGCACATGCGGCAGTCCGAAGGCAATAGTTGCCATGTTTCATGGATTATGCTCACATGTTCAACGAGGAGCTCACATTGCCAATTATTTCGCTCAAAAAGGCATCACTACTGTTGGCTATGACTATAGGGGATTCGGACAGTCTCAAGGACCAAGGGGACTTATTTATGATTTAAACAGTCACTTGGGAGATGCTTAGAAATTTATCAGTTTAGTAAAAACAGTTTATCCAAATGTGCCATTATTTGCATTTGGATTATCTCTGGGAGGATCAACATCTTATCTTCTGACATTAAAACACCCACAACTTTTTGATGGAGCAATATTACAAGCACCCGCCCTCATGCCTTCAATGGAATCGCAAAGTGTGGCCTCCATTATCAACTTATGTGATTTTCTAGAGTTCTTTTTGCCACTTTAATTCAAAACTGTCAAAGTCAAAATGTAGGACAACACTAACAATCCCCAGGTTATCGAAGATACATAAGCTGATGAACTTTTTATAAAATAACGTATTAAATTACGAACAGTTAATACTTTATTCTATGCAATGTAAAAAGCTCATAGCTCTATTGCTCAGTATAATTGTCCTTTTATGGTGGTTCAAGGTGGCCTTGACAAGTTAGTGAGTCCTGAAGTTGCCTTTGAACTATTCTCAAAATCAAAGACCGCCGAGAAAGACAAAGAGATATTGTTCTACGAGGACATGTGGCACGACATCTGGCACGACCAAAGGATTCCAGAAATTAACTAGAAAGTCTCGGAGTGGATTTTAGCGAGGAGTAAGGAGAGACTGAATATATGATTTATCAA
>Ga0302186_10000429_pt1 | contig 37425 bp, 36 predicted proteins | sample II_Bog_E1_2_FD_198782 | JGI IMG/M metagenome (GOLD analysis project Ga0302186, IMG submission 198782) | Peat permafrost microbial communities from Stordalen Mire near Abisko, Sweden - II_Bog_E1_1 | ecosystem: Environmental > Terrestrial > Soil > Wetlands > Peat | place: Sweden: Abisko... | reverse complement strand
TAAGAAAGTAATATTAAAAAAGTTGTATGGTGATCGATCACTTTGAAAAGCGATGTTTTTTAGTTAGAAGGAGAATTAGTGGTGATCGACGATTAATTATAACTGATCGACAAATTAAGAATATGCACTTCCTCTGCTGTTTGCTGCCAATTAATACTATGAATTTTTTTTTCAAGCTCCATAAGGTACCAATTGGGTGTAACTTCAATTTTTTGATCAGTCCATGAAACTTGCTGCTTAATGGCATTAGATAAAAACATAAAGTAAGGTAATTGTTTGATATTTTTTTATCTGCTGATATAATGCAACAGAACTTAAATAATATGTTTTGCTGTTACATTTATTTTTATTAATCCAACATTAAATTTTTAAAGTATGAAAACAATGTTTAGTAATTTCGATGATATTCTGGATTTACCAAGTCACGCATTTAAGTCACAAAATTATATTCATACTATAAAAAAACTTAACTATCCAAAGAATCGATAAAACAACAAAAACATTACGATACAATCTATCAAAATTATACAAATGCTCTAAAATTACCACAAACCATACAATACATTAAATATATGGATGAAAAATTATTAAATATAATAAATTTAAGTTCTAATAGATCTCTTTTAGAACTTTGCTGCGGAGAAGGTGAAGCTCTTAAAATTACAAATAATTTTTCACGCTATATTGGTATCGATATATCGGAAAAGATGTTAGAAAACGCTATTAATCTTCACAAAGATCGTAATAATTGCATTTTTATTCATGGAGATGCACTTAATGTTCCAGTTAAAAGCAAATCAGTTGACGATATAATAATTTTAGGTGGTGTACACCATATACCCAATCGAAAAAAATTATTTGAAGAGTGTTTTCGCATATTAAAACCTAATGGTCGTTTACTTTTTAGAGAACCTGCATCAGACTGGTTTTTATGGAAAACTTTACGAACAATTATTTATAGATTTTCTCCAGAACTAGACCATGAAACAGAAAGACCTCTATGCTACCTAGATACAGTTCCAGTTTTAGAGAACGCTGGATTTAAAAAAATTACATATAAAAATTATGCTTTTCTTGGTTTTTGTTTATTCATGAATGCAGACGTATTACACTTTAATAAAATATTTAAATACATTCCAAACATAAAAACAATTGTAGAACAAGTTGCAAAATTGGATGATTGGCTTGCAAATACAAAGATTTTTAGTAACCTTGGTTTACAGGTTATTGGTGTGGCTTATAAAACGGAGAACATATAATGAATCAAGCATATGATATCAGCAAAGGTTCCCCCGAACGGTTTGGTTTTCAATGGGAAACCTATAACAAAATTTTACCTATCTATGAAGAACAATTTAAACATTGGACCATACTAATAGACCAAAAATTTTGGGAAAATAAAACATTTTTAGATGTTGGATGCGGAACTGGCCGAAACAGTTATTGGCCAATTAAATATGGTGCTTCTCAAGGTATTGCGATTGATGTAAATGAAAAATCATTATCAAGCGCACGCAATAACCTAGATAGCATTCATAATAAAATATGTATAGAAAAAACAAGCGCATATGAAATACCCTATAAAGATCAATTCGATATAGTATTTTCTATTGGGGTGATTCATCATTTAGAGTTTCCTGAAACTGCTCTTTCTAAGATGGTACAAGCCGCAAAACCAGGTGGTAAGATATTGATATGGGTTTATGGTTATGAAAATAATGAGTGGATCGTTAAGTATTTTAATCCCATAAGAAAACTATTGTTTTCAAAATTACCAATTTCTATAGTCCACTTTATTTCCATATTTCCAGCAATGTTTTTATGGATTTTAATTAAATTAGGTTTTGGCAAGATAGGATATTTTAATTTAACCAGCAATGTTTTTATGGATTTTAATTAAATTAGGTTTTGGCAAGATAGGATATTTTAATTTAATCAGACAATTTAGTTTGGGGCATTTACGATTAGTAATATTTGATCAAATGCTTCCTTGCATCGCTAACTATTGGACAAAAGCTGAAGTTTATAATTTAATGAAAAATGCAGGATTACAAAATATACTTTTAAAACAAGTAAATGGTATGTCTTGGTGTGCTTTAGGAACTAAGGTCCTGTAAAAACAACTTGTACTTTTTATTTTTTTTATAGGCCCTAAAGATAATAATTTTTCCAATATTGCCACATTAATACTCCCCAAAGAGAATATTGCCAATTAGCAGATCCTTTTTGATGCTCATTCATACATTTGTTGATTGATTCAAAAGGAATAATCCCATCATTTTTTAAATCTGATAAAAGAGACATAGCCCACTCCTTAAGTGGCCCTCTTAACCAAGTATCAATTGGAACCCCAAAACCTTGTTTAGGTCTATCAATTAAATTTTTTGGCACAAATTTATACAAGATCTGTCTTAAGATCCATTTGGAACTTCCATTTTGAAATTTCATATGATCTGGAATTTTCCAAGAAAACTCTATAAGACGATGATCAAGAAACGGTACTCGCGTCTCCAAACTTACCTGCATACTACATCGATCAACTTTTGTTAAAATATCATCCGGTAAATAATGTACACTATCATGATACTGCATATACGCCAAATTTGATAATTTTGAGCGCAATTCAATAGGTACTACCATAGGATCTATACCTTCTAAAACACCTGGCCAAAAATCAAACAAACAATTATATATGTTATCTACTGATGAATGATGTGACAAACAACGCGCAGCCATCTGTATTTTAAAAAGTTTTTGCTGGCTAATGCATCTTTTAATTTGTTGTGGTAAATGCTCTACTGTTTTTATACAAAAATTTTTTAATATTGCTGGCAAATAAGCTGCTAGTTTTTGAAATTTTAAAACATCAAAATAACGATTATATCCAGCATAAAATTCATCACCGCCATCACCAGATAAAACAACTGTAACGTGTTTGCGAGCTAATTTAGAAACAAGCAAAGTAGGAATTTGAGATGCATCACCAAATGGTTCGTCACAATATTCCGGGATCTCAGTAATAAGATCTAATGCCTTATTAATAGACAAATATTCTTCAATATGCTCTGTTCTCAAATGCTTAGCAATCTTTAGTGCATGATGTGCTTCATTATATTCAGGCTCTTCAAAACCAATACTAAATGTTTTAACAGGTTTTATAGAATTGGATTGTGCTAAACTAGCAATTAATGAACTATCTATCCCTCCAGACAGAAAAATTCCAACCGGCACATCAGCCTCCATTTGGCTTTTAACCGCATTATACAATGATGTCTCCAAGCAATTAGTTATCTCTTGAACATCTTGTAAAATATGTTGTCTTCCTGTAAGAGCTGCACTATACATAGACCAATAATTTTTTTGTGCAATAATTTTCCCATCTTTGAAAGTAATAATCTTACCAGGCTCTACTTTATAACAATTTTTATAAATAGCATTCGGAGCTGGTATGTAGCTGTATTTAAAATACATAGCCATAGCTTTAGAACACAATTCTTTTTTAAAAACAGGATGTGGCAAAAAGCACTTAATTTGAGAACCAAACAGTATTGTGTTATCAAAAATGCCATAATATAATGGTTTAACACCAACATGGTCACGTACAAGATGAATTTCTTTGGTTAATTTATCAAAAATCACCAATGCAAATATACCTACCAATTTGCTTAAAGATTTTTCCAAACCATCGCGTTCAATGATTGCTAAAATAACTTCCGTGTCAGATCTGCCTCTCCATTGATAGGATGAAATAAATTCTTTGCGCAAATCTTCTGTATTATAAATCTCACCGTTATAAACCATAACATGGCGGCCAGATTTTGATAACATTGGTTGATGCCCAGTCGATGTTAGATCTACAATTGCTAAGCGATTATGGCCTAAATAAATCTCATTATTGTTCCAAACACCAAAAGAATCTGGACCACGATTTTTTATTTTTTGCAGCATGTTTTGCAAGACATGAGTAGGATCCATGGTCACACACTTTGGATCTATAAATCCTGCAAAACCACACATAATTAAGGTTTTTTCGCTAATATCAAGGCGGAAACGCCAAAAGGAGGGTTTAAAACTGAAGAAATCCAACAATCAAAAATAAAAACCAATTTTAAAATGCTATTTATAATAGCATTATTTATTTCATTTTCATTTTTAATTTTGTTTTGTTGAAGCAATATTTTTCTTGCTATCAAAATAGGAATAAACAATAAAAAATTAAAGTAAAAACTTTTAATTATACCAAAATTATTTTTTTTTAAAATGTCTTCAACTTCACTTTTATAATATCGTCTTAAATGTTGTGCGACAATATCTTGCTGACCCCATAAACATTTAAAACAAGGAACTGTTACAAGTAAATATCCACCAGATTTTAATCCTGAATAGATCCTACTAACAGCCGAGCAATCATCTGCAAGATGTTCTAGCACATCCGTTGCTAAAATAAAATCATAAGAATTCTTTGACAAATCTGTATTTTGTATATCAACAATATGAACATTACCTAGTTGTTTTTCGGCACAAAATTTCTTAGCCTCTTCTGAAATATCTAAACCATGATAATTACTAAAACCTAGATCCTTAAGAAGTCTTAAGTTAGTTCCAGAAGATGAACCAATGTCAACAATAGCAGCATTTCGATCAAATTTAAGTTTTTTGATAATATTACCAAATAAGTAACGTCGTCCAACAAACCACCAATGGTTTTTCTCTACTTCATGCTCAATAGCATATGCATTTACTTCCATACAACTAAATATTTACTGTTGATTTTATAAAATATGGTTTTTTATTTTGCGATTCATAATATGTTCGCACCAAGATTTCACTCATTATTCCAAGCAAAACTGATAAAAACCCCATCAGGATAGTCATAACAGATAAAAGGGGTAGCGGAGTATTAATATAAGATACCCCTTGAAATAATTTAAGATACGACGCATAAAAAAAGCTCATTAATCCAACAATCATACATAACACACCAAAACCACCAATTAAATAAATCGGTTTAGATAAATATCTTTGTAAAAATTTAACTACCATTAAATCCAAAATAACTTTAAATGTACGATTAATTCCATATTTTGATTTGCCAGTTGTTCTTGGAAAATGATTAACTGGAATTTCTGTAACTTTAGCCCCAAACCAATGAGCATAAATAGGGATAAAGCGGTGCATTTCTCCATACAAACGCACTTCTTTGATAACTTCTTTACGATAAGCTTTTAAGGAACAACCATAATCGTGTAGTTTAACTCCAGACACCCAAGAAATTATTTTATTAGCTATAAAACTCGGTAGTGTTCTGGATATAGCATTATCTTGCCTGTTTTTTCTCCAGCCAGACACAACATCATAACCTTCATCAATTTTCTCTAACAAACGTGGAATATCTTCCGGATCATTTTGCCCATCACTATCTATAGCTATTATAATATCGCCTTTGGCATGATCAATGCCAGCCATCATAGCAGCGGTTTGTCCATAATTTCTCGCAAAATGAACAATTTTAACACAACCATCATTTTTGGCTATGTCATTTAAAATATCTTTAGTGTTATCAGTGCTACTATCATTTATAAAAATTATTTCATGACCCATGTTAACCAGGGTTGCTTTGATTTTTTTATACACATCAAATATAGCCCCCTCTTCATTAAAAACAGGAACAACAATAGATTTTAGATTATTCAAGTTTAGATCCTCCGGACATCAAAAAGATATTAAGAATAAATTCTATTTATCCCTAGTTTTTAAATTACTTAAATACATATTATATAATATCTAGTGGCATTAGTATTTTTAAATAATTAGTAGAACTCTAAAATTGAAAATATAAAAATTCAGTTGTTTGTTGGCGGCACCATATACCAAGAATTAAGATAATAGTCAATGCAATAGCCCACTTTACGCTTGGATACCATTGTAAAGATATTTTATTATCTTTATTTAAATAGCTATATGAAGAGTTATTGCTTAAAAGAAACAATTGATTTTCATAATTTTTGAAAATTTCTATAGAATTTGGAGCATAAAAAGTTATAAGTAACACCACAAACATTATTAAGCAAGCTTTTAGTGAGAGATGGGGGTTCGTTGGTATTGCCTTAACCCAGACAAGTTCCAAAATTTTCCCCATATTGGTGCCAATATTACTGATTGTATTATAGAGACAAGAGGGTAACGTAATTCCATTCAAACCCAAACATCCTTTCCATATATTGAAAGTTGTTTCAAGATTTAATGCTCTAAATGGAACCCACGTTAATACAATAATAATAAAAATTAATAGCTTTTTAATTTCATTATATTTAAAAGAAAACCCAAAATCTTTTATAAAATGATTAATTGATAATAAAATACCATGAACTATACCCCATAAAATGAAGGTGTAACCAGCACCATGCCAAATTCCACCTAACAACATAGTTAAAAATAAATTAAAATATTTTCTTATAAAGCCAACCTTACTACCACCAAATGGTATATAAACATAATTTCTTAAAAATCTCCCTAAAGTAATGTGCCATCTATGCCAAAAATCTATAATACTTGTTGCTTTATAAGGAGAATTAAAATTAATTGGTAATTTAATTCCAAACATTTTTGATAAACCAATTGCCATATCACAATAGCCTGAAAAATCAAAATAAATTTGTAAAGCATACCCAATGGCACCATACCACGCTTCTAAAAAAGTTATTTGAATAGTGGTTGCTGCATTAAAGACATTTTGTACTTCGCAAACAAAATAATCTGCAATAATAACCTTTTTAAAAAGTCCAATAGCAAAAAGGCTAATTCCTAAAGATAGGTTATCCCAATTAAATTTATGATTAATAATTTTTTTAAATTGCGGCATCATTTCTTGATGATGTAAAATAGGTCCAGCTATTAAATGTGGGAAACAAGTAACGAACAAACAATAATCTGTAATGGAATATTCTTGACATTTTTGTTGGTATACATCTACTAAAAATGCTATTTGCGTGAAGGTAAAAAAAGATATTCCAAGAGGTATTGCAATGTTTTCTGCAGAAAAAGTAATAGGATTTAAAGAATTTGTAAAAATGTTTATCAAGAAATAATAATATTTATAATAAATCAACAACAAAACATTAAAAGAAATTCCAATAATCAAAGCTTTTTTTCTATGTTTTTCCGGACATTTAACTAACGCCATTCCTATAAAATAATTTATAAAAATAGAAAAAAATAAAGTGATTAAATATTTAACCTTCCAAAAGCTATAAAAGATAATTGATCCTAATATTAACCAAGAAACTATCATTTGAGGCTTTATTTTCAATAAAATTAACCACCCTAAGAAACAGGTTGGTAAAAACATAAACAGGAATTTATATTCAAAGAATAACACTTAACTGATCAACTTTTGTTCTAAAAGAGAAATTAATTTTTTTGTTCTTATCGTGGTTCCCTCTGTATTTAAATGATAAGGGGTATCGTATAAATATTTTGGATCAACCATGGCATCTTGAGGTTCTCCTAAAACCTCAAAATTATATTCTTGCAATTTGTTCGTTAAATTATTTATAGCAACTTTATAATCATTCCGTTCATAATCTTTTAAATAAGCGGTGTTTGGAAAAGTTAATATAAGTCGTATGTTATTATGTTTACACCATTTTCGTAATTCATTAAGACTTTTTAAACAATCTTTTGTTATTAGTGACTTATCAATCGAGATAACAGGATCTATTTTCAAGCTAGCATTTTTATGAGTAACAGACATTTCATCACCATTTACTTGATCAATAGTATGTATACTGTACCCACCAACGTTATTAGATACCATAGATCGAAAACGCATTCTATTATATATTTGCTCGTATAATGAAGATATAAATTGAAGTGGATCAATTGAAAAAATAGTTTTTATTTTTTGAAAAACATGAACATGAGCTTTAAAAAAATGTTTATCAAAAGTCAAAAGATAGTAATTACGCTGAACTGAATAAGGTATTTTTTGATTAAATTGATAAAGATTATATTCTAACGGCATAATAAGTATATCGTTTTCTTTTAATACTTGTTTGCTTTTATAAATAATATAATCTAAGTCAAGCAAGGCCATTACACCAAAATTCACGCAAGGCATTTTTAATGCATCTTGTACCATTTTTGCATTAATCCCAAAATGGGTAGAACTGCCTCCAGCAAATATAATTTTGGAAGATTTAATGTCAGAGCAGGCTTTAGTCTTTTTTTCATAAGCACCATGAACCCACTCCATGGAAAATGGCATCTTGAAAAACAAAAGAATTAAAACTGGATAAACTAGTAAAATTAAACATAAACTATAAAATATAAACTTGATTAAATTTATACAATATTTTTGATGCATTGTTTGATACTCAGATTATAAATGTAATATATTAGTCATACTTGAATTATGATATTGTAAAATTCAGCGAATTACAATCACTTCTCCAAATATTATGTGAGGTGTCAATTCAAAGCGTGTTACTACTCTTTAAAATTTTTACATCAATTTTTATGTTATATAATTTTTTTAAAGTAACTAATTGTCTCATTTAAACCATCTTTAAGCGTAACTGTCGGCTCCCAAAGTAATTGCTGTTTTGCCTTTGATATGTCTGGACGCCTTTTTCTTGGATCATCTTGGGGTAATGGAAGATATTCAATATCAAGTTTTTTACCAATCAATTCCATTATAGTTTCTGCTAAAGTAATCATTGTTATAGGTTGTGGATTACCAAGGTTTATTGGAGTATTTATATTGTCTCCTTGATCCATTAATTTTAAAAAACCATCTATCAAATCAGAAATATAACAAAAGCTTCTAGTCTGATTACCATCACCATAAATCGTTAGTTTTTCTCCACGCAATGCTTGAACAATAAAATTACTAACAACCCTACCATCATTGGACTTCATGTATGGACCATAGGTATTAAATATTCTTGCAACCCTTATTTTAACTTTATATTCCCTATAATAATCAAAGAATAAAGTTTCTGCAGATCTTTTACCTTCATCATAACAACTTCTTATACCGATAGGATTTACATTACCCCAATACGATTCACTTTGAATGTCCATAGATGGATCACCATAGACTTCACTGGTAGATGCTTGAAAAACCTTAGCACCTGTAGATTTTGCTAACTCTAAAACATTAATTGCTCCCATGACATTAGTTTTAATAGTTTGTACTGGATCTGATTGATAATAAAAAGGACTTGCTGGGCATGCTAGATTATATATTTCATCTACCTCCATCCTAAATTGTTGGATGACATCATGCCTTACAAGCTCAAAATATGGATTTTTTAACAACTCTACAACATTTTCTTTGCTTCCAGTGAAAAAATTATCAAGACAAATAACGTCACAATTTAATTCAAGCAATTTCCGACATAAGTGAGCTCCTATAAAGCCAGCACCTCCAGTAACAAGTACTCTTTTTCTAAGCATTACCCCTCCACATTATTTTTAAATTTTTTATCGGCACAACCTGCAATCCATACAATCCTACAAATACTGGTAAAGAGAAAATTGCAGCCAAATAACGTGCCTCTACATGAACAACAGCATATGCTAACATATACCCAATATAAATTAATAAAAAAAACAAAATTACTCTATCTTTTAAACTTACCGTACTATCAAAATGCATGCACCTAAAAAACACCGTTGCTATTTTTTTAAAACATATTAACATTATAAATACAGAAAACATTCTACATAAATTTACAAACAATACAAAAAACACATCTTGTAATTGCCACTGTTTATAGGACATTTTTTTTAAATCACTGAAATGTACAAGTCGTTTGCCATCACCACAACGTTCATGATAAAGATTATAATAATTTTCAATAGACTCTAATGGTCTAAAAATAAAAAAAATGTCTGGAAATATAAGATTTTCTTTTACTACTTTAAACATTACTCTTGGATGTTCCATCCAAAGACGAAAATATTCTTTTTTAATTAATTTATCAATTGCACACTCAGTTAAAGAATATTTTTTTTTCATATCTATAATAACATCTAACAGTTGATACCATTTGTTAACATCAAAGTTAAATTTTTTAACATATAAATCGTTCATTTTCTTGTGATTACTATAAATAATATTTTTTGCTTCATCATCAAAAAGAACACTATTTTGCAACACCTTTTGATCTAACTCTATAGCATGCTCTATTGGTACCGCTATAGCAGTTCTTGTTCCTAAAGTAATAAAAAATTCTCCCCCACTTCGATAACAATTCCAAAAGCTTTGCGCTAAAACAAACGCTATTAATGGCATGTAAAAAACTGCCATGCTAACAATCATCTTTTTGAATTCATTCTTAGAAATAGTTGTTTTTATATTTACAAGGAATAAACTAATAAATATTAATGAAATTTGCAAAGTTGCTTCTCTAATCAAAAAACAACTAAGCAATAATACTCCGCACTTTAATAGTTTTGCACTTGTATAAATTTGCTCTCTAAGAATCAATCTAGCACAATAGATAATCAATATAGTAAAAATACTTGTATAAACGGCATCAGTCTGAAACTGAAACTGTGTTATAAAACCCCAACCAGTAAGGTAACTTAAAATAAAAATCCATTTAGAAAATTTTGTAAAACCAAATTCTTCTAAAAAATTTCCAAATATAAAAGAACTATAACACCACAGTAATATTTGAAATATTAAAATCGCATTAACGTACAAGTCATTAAAACACCACTTAAATAATGCAATAATCAAAGGGTACCCAATTGTACGATACGTGGTTACATCAGTTAACCCATCGTGAGAAGAACCGTTAGAAAAATCAAGTTGATGTAACCATTTAGTTGAATTTAATATTATATCTGCAAATTTAAAATACTCATATTCAAACGAAATGTGATTGTAAACTGGATAAACAAAAAGTAATGTCAAACAGCAACAGATAAATATTAAGTAAAAACTATGGATTGTTAAACTTTTTCTTGCTATCAAATTATTTAAATACATCATTTAACCTCCAATATTTTTTTTAATTGACAATAGTAGGGAAACAAGATCTGCTTCATAACATGCACAAAGTGAAACTGTACCAAAAATATAAATTTTAATAGGGAAATTTTTTTTGAATCGAAAAAATTATACATACAAACAACCATTCGATAATAATATAAGAGTATTTTTTTTATGCTATTACTAGAGTAACTAATACCATTTTGATGGATACGGTATTTTACAAATTTTTTTGCAATATAATGAACATGATACAAATAAACAATATTAGTTAGAAAAAGATAATCCTCTGAAGCTCTTAAATTTGATCTTTCATCAAACTTCAACCCATTTAATAATACACTTCTATGGATCATTGCAGTTGAAAAAGTAATGTTATTTTTAAGCAACTGACTCTCAAAATTTACTACTTTTTTATCAAAACTTTGCTCACTTATTTTAACACTGATCTCTTTATCATTTTCATTAATTATTGAAAAATCTGTATAACATAATTTTATTTCTGATCTTTTAATAAAAACATCAACTTGTTCTTCAATCTTTTTATGATCCCAAAGATCATCATCATCACAAAAAGCTATAAGCTCGCCAACAGCATTCATTAAACCAACATTTCTAGGTACTGCCGGTCTTCCTGCATGTTCTATAGAAAAAAACTTTATTCTGTTATCAAGAAAAGACTTTACAGTCTCTTTTGTTGAATCTTTACTACCATCATCTACAACAATAATCTCTAAATTATGATAAGTTTGAGATAAAATTGACCCTAAGGTTTTGGCAAGAAATTTTGGCCTTTCAAAAGTAGTAATAATAACTGAAACTAAAGGGTTTACTTGCATGATTATCTCTTAAATATCATATAAGCTAAGTGATTGGATTTTTTAGATTTAATTTTTAAAAAATCAAATTTATTTCTTGAAAAAAATTTCTCATATTGTGATTTTAAATAATAATGATCACCAAGCTTTGGATCTGGAGGGAAATACAATTCTTGAAACTCACCTTTTAAGTTTTTCGAGCTTAATCGCTGAAATATTTTAAAGCTTTTTATTAATAAACTTGGAAAATAATTAGAAACCATTAATGAAGTTATATAATTTAAATAACATTTAAGATAAAGGGGTTTTGATATAAACAACTCACCAACCATCATTAAAACCCCATCTTTTTTCAGCACTCTATACACTTCTTGCAAAAGTTTATCAGGATTATCTGCATGATGAAAGGCTTGGCACATTACAATAAAATCTAAACTTTCGTTAGGTAATTTAATTTCATAAAAAGATCCTAGACACAAAGTCAACTTATTGCGTTCAACTTTATAATACTCAAGCAGTTTTTTTCCTAGATTAAATACATATCTTTCGGAATAATCAACGGAATAAAATTGATCAATTTGATTTTGAAATTTTCTCATGATGTAAGAAGTTAACCACATTGTTCCAGAAGCAAATTCAGCACCAACTATCCCATGAATTTTTTTTCCTAGCTTGGTTAAAATTTCTATACCATTTTCAAAATCTAATATAAATCCTTGTTCTTCGATATGTTGTTCTAATTTTGAATATTCATTCTTGCATATATTATTAGAAACACTTTCCACACTTTCATCATTCCAATAATCTTCATATTTTTCTTTGGTATTTTTCCATATTTCAATCTTATAATTATTTTGACTCATTTTCATTCTCATAATAAGTTGATACGTTTTTTAATGCTGTTGCCTTTTTAGTATCAGCAAAAATTATAGGTACATCTGTGTTAGATCTATGAAAAAAGGTTTCTTTTTCTCGCAACACACTACTATCCAACCCGTTCAAATTTAATAAATTAATTGCAAAATCTCTCATTACAATAGGAATACCACTTGCAACATTATAAACATTTCCTGCTTTTCCGTAAAAAATTATATTTATAATCTTTTGCGCCGCTTCAGTAACAGAAATATAATCACGAACGTTTGAAAGATTCCCAACCTCTATTTTAGATTGCTTTCCAGATAACACTTCTTCAATTTGATTATTCAAATATCCAACAAACAAATGATTAGAAATACCCTCACCATATAAATTAAAAATTCTTGCACAAACAACATCAACCCCACTATTAACATACATACCCATTAATAAGCTTTGCCACGACTTAGTTATTCCGTAAACAGAAACTGGATTTAATAACTGTTCCTCTAAAATAGGATTGTCATCAGATTTAACCATCCCATATTCGGCTGCTGAACCAATAATTAACACCCGAATATGTTTTTTACTATCTTTTACATAATCAAGAATATATTTTGTTGATTGAACATTTGTTTGATATGCATCTTTGAAATGACCACTATAAGTAGCTGCCAAATGAATAATAATATCTGGATCTGTATACTGCATAGTATTTAAAAATTGATTAGGATCTGTCACGTCGCATATTAAATTATTATCATTATTATTTCTTCTGGAAGATATAAATATGTTGTATCTTCCTAATTCTTCAAATTTTTTAATCACTGCCTTTGCTAACACGCCTAATCCACCAGTAATTAGAACTCTTTTCATTTATTATTTAATACCTAATTTGTTAACTAAATTTTCATAATTTTCATTTGCAGTTTGATAATCGTCCGGTCTCCCTATATCCAACCAATATCCTGAAAATGGATAAATACTTACAGGTTGATTACCTGACAATCTATCTATCATCAAATTATCAAAACCATATGGTTTATTTTTAGATAAATTTTCTATAATAGATTTATTCATACAATAAATTCCCATACTGACATCAAAATTTAACGAAGGCTTTTCTTCAAAACCAGTTAAAAGATTGGTGTCATTGTACCTAACAACACCAAAATCTATTTTTTGCTGGCGTTTATAAGTTGCTACGGATATATGCCTTTTATGATGAACATGAGTTTCATAAAATATTTTGTAATTAAGATCCGATAAAATATCTCCATTCATAACTAAAAAATTTTCTGGTAAATCTTGTATTAAAGTCAATGGCCCTATAGTCCCTAATGCTTGATCCTCTAATGAATAATCAATCTGTATACCTAATGTGTGGCCATCACCAAAATATGCCATAATTAATTTGCAAAAATGATTTACAGCTAATGTAATATGTTTAAACCCATTATTTACAAGCTGCATAATAACTATTTCAAGAATTGAATACTTATCTCCAATAGGCACCAGAGGCTTTGGTATTAAAGTTGTATATGGCTGTAATCTTGTACCTTTACCTCCTGCTAAAATTATTGCTCTCATTTTTTATATTCCTTTAAATGTTGTATACCCAGGCTTTATAACGACTAAAGTTTTGTGGTTCTTTAAACCAGGAGATAGTTTCAGATAATCCTGAAATTAGATCAAATTTTGGACGCCATTGAGTTAAAGATTTAATGAGCGTATTGTCTCCAACTAAACGAAATACTTCAGAAGCATCAGGTCTCAATCTCTTTTCATCAGAAATAATTTTTACAGCTGGATTAATTTCTTTAATCAAAAGTTTTGCTATATCACCTATTGTATGCTCTATCCCAGTTGCAACATTAATTTCTTTTCCAACTGTAGTATCTGCTTCTGCTATGGCTATAAATGCATCCACAGTATCTTTTACATAATTAAAATCACGAGTAGGAGTCAAATTACCAAGGTTTATTACTTCTTCACCTGACAATAATTGAGTAATAATCGTAGGAATAATCGCTCGTGCTGATTGACGAGGACCATATGTATTAAAAGGACGCACAATAACAACTGGGGTCCCAAATGAACGATAAAATGACTCTGCAATCCGATCTGCCCCTATTTTTGATGCACTATAAGGAGATTGTCCCTGGAACGGGTGTTTTTCATCAATTGGCGTATATTGTGCAGTGCCATAGACTTCAGAAGTAGATGTAACTAATACACGTTCCACCCCGTGATGTTTTGCAGCTTGCAATACATTTAAAGTACCTTTGATATTTGTGTCAACATATGAATCTGGTGAATGATATGAAAACGGTATAGCTATCAGTGAGGCAAGATGAAAAACAATATCACAATCCTGCATAGCTTTTAATACCCCATGAGGATCACGAATATCGCCAGCAAAAATATTTATTTCTTTTAATTGATTAGTTGGGAGTGTATCTAACCATCCCCAACTATTAAAAGAATTATAAAAAACAAATGCCCGTACATCACACCCTTTGTTTAAAAGCATTTCAACAAGATGACTTCCAATAAAACCATCCGCACCAGTTACAAGGATCTTTTTTTTTGATAAATTCATGTTAAATAATCCTCATTTCAAAATTTGCCTAACTTTTTCGTACATACCCTCTAAATTAAATTTTTTTTCATAAGTTTGTCTCGCATGCATTCCCATTTTTTTTGCTATATCACGATTATTGAGACAAAACTCTATTGCATTTAACAAACCTTCTTCTGAACGAGGAGGCACAAGTATACCGGAAACATTATTTTCAATAATTTCTCTTATCCCTCCTACATCAGTCGCAACAATAGCACGACCACAACTACAAGCTTCAATAACACTATATGGTAGTCCTTCCCAAAAAGATGGCAGAACAAAAAGATCTATTTGCTCAAATGCAGTAAAAATATCCCCGTCAAAAAATCCTGTCAATTTTATATTATTATCTAGACCATACTCTTGTATTTTACCTTGCAGATCTTTATATGCATCACCTGTACCAACAAGAAGTAACCTAATGTAATTATATTTGTGGCTTAATTTTTTAAAGACTTCAAGTAAAATCATTACACCTTTATTAAAATCTAGCCTAGAGATACATCCAATTGTAACTTCGTTTTTTTCGAAAATGTTAAACAAACGTTGTTGTTTATTCTTTATAGCATTATAAATTACATGAATTTTATCAAGTGGCAAGCCCCTTAACAAATTTAAATTATTTTTTATAGAATTGCAGTTAACGATAGCAAATTCAATAGAGTTCCAAATACAGTAATCGAGCAACTTATCATAATAAGCAATAAATTTTCTTCTAATAACAGGCATACTAACAATACTAACCACTACTGGGATCCTACAAACTTTACCGACAATAATCATCGACAAACAAGACAGTGCCGCAGGATAACCACCGTTACATACTACAATTTGATCAGGATTAGCTTTAAGAATATTAGGAATTAAATAAAATATATTTAATAAAATTAAAAATGGTTCAATTAAAATAGAAATTAAATATATCAATCTGTTTATAATTTTATTTGAACCATATAAATTTTTTAAAAAATTTATATGAAAAATTTTTATGTGTTTTAATATTATCCTTGGATCTAAGGTTCTTTGTTCAGCAACCCCTAATCCTTTATGATTACAATATAGAAAAATCTGATTTGAATCGTTTATTAAAGCTTGCATCAAATCAAACATATATTTATTACCACCACCAAAAACATGGTTCTCGGTATAAAATAAATACTTAGTCATGATGTTTTGTGAATCACTAAAATATTAATAAATTATACCAATCTTTCACTGGTTGACTTGATTGTTTAGCAAAAGTATTGCAAAAATTATTTACAACTGATTGACATTCTGAACTGTACCACCATTTTCCAATCTCTTCATACCTGAGATTTAAAAATTCAGCAGCAGATTTTGCTGAATCGTGAAGAATACCAATTTCTTTTAATTGATCAAAATAAGGCTGAGCTGAACTCCTTAAGCAAACAATTTCTGGATCCCAAAAAAGAATTATTGGAATATTCGAAGCAAGAACTTCTATAAAAGTTGTTGACAAATGATCGCACACAATAATTTTTGCTTTTGCTATACTATTCCTAAACGGTAAATCCAATGTTTCGAAATTTAATCCTGCAAATTTTTGAGATAATCGTTTTTGAATTTGCCAAATTCCATCTTCATTATGCAGTCTGATTTTTAGCCGTTTAGTTAATATGGAAGAAAGATTGCTGATAAACTCTACCTGATTGCCATAATATTTTGGAAACTTTTCAGGAACCTCTGGAAATTGTAGTAAGAATCTACTACCGGAAGTTCCAAGGTATAATATATCATCACATACACTTCTGCCAGGAAAATACCTAATGATATCCAATAACTTCTGAGCAGGCGATGGAATTATTTTTTTATTTAAATTATCTTTCCAACCCCATGTAAAATATTGATCTGTAATCTCTAATTCATGTTGTTCATTAAATAAATATGAACTGGCTCCATAATTCCCCCCATGTTGTAACCCAAGTAACTTTGTTCCTTTACTTACAGAATCAGCAGCCCATAATTTAAATAGTTCATCACAATACCAACTTGATGCGCTTGCAATTTTTTTGGGAATTTTAACACCAAATTTTTTTTTTGAACTATTCTTAAGTTTGCTAAAGCCCTCAAGAAAACATATTGGTATTTGTTCTGATGCAAGTTGCAATATCACTTCTTTAATAGTTCCTGTTTTTTGTCCTGAAATCAAACTAAAGATTTTCTCTTTAAATTTTTGCCTAAATTGAGCATTAGATATAAGAGATGATTCTCCCAACACCTCATTATCACAAGGAAATTCAACAATTTTCCCATTAGACTCCAAGAATAAGTTGTAAACAAACCTAAATGAATGATAGCTGTTATATAAAATAATATTTGCATATGAATAAAACAGCTTCTGAATTAAATGATATATTTTTATTTTTAAAGATATGTTTTTTTGTCGGAAACAAACATCCTTATTAGCATTTATAAACGTGACATCTTGTGATTCTGAAATAACAACTGGAAAATTGATCAAATATGCAATAGAAGTAATTATTTGTAAATTATAAGTATCGCCGTAATTAATGTTAAATGTAAAATCTGATGTATCTTTAGGAGTAATAAAATAATTTACTGGCAATCCAAGAAGTGGACCACAATTTTTTTCATTAGCCTTTAGAAGTCGAAAATATTTATCATATCCCACATTAATCAGCCAATATAACCACGGTCCGATTAGAATCTTCCAAAATCGTACAGATTCCCGCAACTCATGAAAATCATTCAATATTTTAGAAAAAATATGTATTAAATCTTGATAAAGATTTTCAACTTCTTCACAAACTTGCAAAAGTTCTTGCTGTGTTTTCCATGGAGACTCAAGTACTCGATATTTGACATTATCGCCCATGCTATCGCTATGCAATGGTAAACACCATAACCCCATTAACGTAACATCGTCATCAATTATTTTTTTTAGATCTAATCGTGAACCAATTAGCATAGTTATTTTTTCTTTGCTTCAATCACAATAAGACTGAATTTTTCTTTCTGATCCCGATATGTTTTTTCAATTATTTCTAAATACTGAATCTCAAAACCATAATCAATTAACATTTGCTCATATTCACGTGGATGCATAAAACGAAAAGGATGCTCAGTATAAAAAGGAGCATCTTCTCTTGTTAATGCCTCTAGCGTATCTGAATCTATAAATCTAGATCCTTTTGGAAATTGATACGCATCTGATCTTTTAGCAGGAAAATATGAGAAAAAAAATCTGCCTGGCTTTAAAACTCGTTGAACACATTTTAAATAATGATTACCCTGCTCTTTATTTAAACAACAAGAAGAAAAAACATCTACTACAGCATCAAAATAATCATTAGCAAAATTCAAAGAACACATGTTTTGGGCTGACAGATTAGCTTGTACCCCATGTTTTTTTAAGGATTGTTGAGCAAGTATTAATCCTTCTTCGGATAAATCAATGCCATATGCATCAAATCCTTCTTTAGCTACCATCCAAAGATTGGCTCCTGAACCACATCCTGTTTCAAGGATCTTGATTTTACGCCTAGACTCAAAATCTATATCTTTATCTAAAAAGTTTCTTCCCATAAAACGACAAAATTCTTCGTTTGGATACCTACGTTGTGCTTTAATGCCATGCGCTTTATAGGCATTTTCATTAAATTTTTTAGTACGCTCTACATATATATTATTCATTAGTGCTACCTTCTTTGAATGATTTTGACCATAAAATTATTGGAACAAATTGTTTGCAGAAACCTTTTTTAAAAAATTGGACATTATACCATTTGGGGTCTTGAATATCACTATCAAAATAACCAAGGGAAAAACAAGATGTATTACCTCTCAAATGCGAACGATAAATTCCTTGATAAGTTAAATAATGAGATAAACCAAAATTAAACAGTTCTCTCTCATAAACACCAGTAAAATATATACTAACGTTATCTTGATCAACGAATAAAGAACCAGCCACTAGCTTACCATCTAAATATGCTAAAATTAGTTCTCCAAAACTATTACAAACCATATCATATTGAAGCTGCCAACTACGCTCGGAACGTGTTATTCGGCCAGAAATTTTTTGATGAAATTGCTGAAACGTGCTAAAAGAATCTCGACAAGGATTTTGATTGTTGATGTACACAATATCTAAATTTTTACGCCCCCAATTTACTAATGATTTATAACTTTTACGTAAAACACGATAATAATTATTTTCCGTAAAATCACTATAATTAACTAGCATTTCAAAGGTAAGGCTTGATTTATATCGATTATTAAACAAGATCTCTCCAAGGCAACTCAGTTGCCCATTATTTAATATGTCTTTTATTATAATCTCTTTGCCACCACCTTCTTTAGCCAGTGCTTGCAGATGACTCAGAATTGCATTATGAAGAAGTTTAAATCTACCTTTACTATTTTCATCGTCAAGTCGAATACAAATACCATTGCCGACTAAACAGAGTTTACCATTTAGCTCGCAGCATGATACATAACCGACTACTTTATGCTCCATTATAACCAAAAAACTTAAATCTTGAAAAGATGCACCATAGTATTCTTGATAATATTCTACAGATAAGGCTTTATTGCTAATTCCAAACCTTTCATATGTTTCTTGCGTTATAGAACTGGCATTTACTGGTGTAAACTTAATATTCATAAATTAAGTATTTAAATTCAACTTTTAATTGCATACAATTTTTCCAATGTACCCCAGTCTTCCATACTATCAACATCGACACTTTTTAGCTGAGGTAAGACGTATGGAATAAACTTAATATCTTTTGATGGAGATAGAAGGTGCTCTCTTGTAAAAAAGGCAAAACTCCCTACATCATAATATTTATCTTGAAAATCATGAGAACTTTTAAAAAATAATTCATTATGAACTGGTTTTATAAAATACTCATCTTTATTTGTTTCTAAGGCCCATTCCACTGGAACAGGATACCGTGAAACAGCAAGCATAGGATACTCCATTGTTGAACTTTCAAATTGTTGCCATGCATTTCTTAAATCATCAGCATTAACTAATGGAGCCGTAGCACTTAATAAACAAATAATGTCAAACTTATTACCTAATTCTTCAAATTTGACTATTGTTTCAATCAAAACATCTTTTACAGGTACATAATCGCCTGCACATTTTTCACTTCGATAGAAACGTGGCATAAAACCTAATTGACTCACAACTTCGTATATTTCCTTATCTTCTGTGGAAACATGAATACAATCAAAAATGTTCGATTTCAAGCTGGCATCTAAGCTATATGAAACAATTGGTTTACCATAAAAAATTTTTATATTTTTCTTTGGAATTCTTTTTGAGCCACCTCTTGCCGGAATAATAACAATTTTTTTCATTTACAACCTGACATAATTAAAGATTTCAAATTTTCTTTTTCTACGTTAAAAAAAGCATCCAGACACGACATGCCTGGTATAAACTCACCATATAATTGAGGATAAGATGGATGGATATAATCATGATAAATTATCTTAATATCACGTTTTTCAAAAAATTTTGATTTTTCTAAATAACCTTTAGATCCTGGTGGTGCAAGATATACTTTGGCACCTAAATATTCGCTTATATTAGCTAATAATTCATCTTTTTGACCAGCAACATTAATTTGACTTGATAATGCAAATTCTTTTTTAATTCCAGAATATTCACACAAAAAATCAATAATTCTAATGTTAAAATCTGACAAAAATCCTTTAGAGTCTATTTGGGCAGATTTTACACATTCCGCAAAACAATAAAAAAAACCCTTAAAAAAAGGTGATTTAGCATAATAGTGTGTTAGAGATTTTAAATGTTTGCTGACATCGTTAGTAATATCTACAGCTAAAACTTGATTTATTTTTTGCGTAAACAAGCTTTTCTTTTTTGCTGAAATAGTAACCCACAATTCACCTTTATCAGTTTTAATTCTATTCCTTTGCTGCCAACTACGATGATCAAATTGAACATTATCTAGAAAAACAAACTGATCTACTTTTTCTATCATGGCTAAGTATCCTAACCATGGTATATAAGTTGGCTGCATTATCGCAATAATTTTACTCATCAGCTACTGCCACACCTATTCCATCAAACCCATAATTGTTACCATTATAAAACATAAAATACTTTTTTTTATAATAAATAACACAGGCATAAGCTACCATATCAGAGTCAAAATCATTATTGTTATGCTGTGAATTTTTCATACCTCCAATATCATCACATCGTATCCAATTTACTCCGTCTTCAGATATAGCGTATCCAATGTGATATGATTCACCCTTATAAGAAAACCACATATGGTATTTTTCATTGTTCCACACAACATATGGCCTAGCTAAAGCAACTTCATTATCATTTTTAAAATCAATACAAACCTGCCCATTTCGTTCCCATTCTACACCATCATTAGAAAAAGCAATTTGTATATTATATTTTGGTAAATCTTTATTGATCCAACCGCAACCTGCTACATAATACATAAAATATTTATGCGGTATCCTATTATTATGATTATGATTTTCAATAACAAAAGGGGCGGTATTAATGTAAGGATTTACTTTACATCTCTCAATTATAGGGGCTTCTGAATATCTTTCTAAAATAGTTTCATTTTTAAATATGGCAAGCCCACCAAATAAATCCATTCTTGTTGTACCACCAGGCTTGAAACCAATATAATACATATACTTAACATTGTTAATTTCTATAATTGATGATGGAAGAACACCATTATCATCAAATGTACCAAGTTTACCTGGCAACAAAACAGGTGAATTTGATATTTCTAAAATAGAAAGATTGCTCAAATCAATAACAAAATATCCTATATGAGATTGATTATTGCTATTCCTTGAACCAAAATAAATTCTGTAAATACCATTATAAACAAGATCAGCTGTAGGAAGCATAGCGTGCGACTGCATCCAGTCATTATGCTGGTTAGGTTTAAATATAATTCCTAGTTTTTTCCATTTAAATTTATACATATCAACCGAAATAAGCTTTTATAATTTTTTTGGCTAACACATTATCACCAGATAACAGGTTATCTTTAGATGGAAGGCATACAGTACCATCTGTACAGTCTCTAGTTAAATTAACTCCCATCCCAATAAAACAATCATTACCTATAGTAATAAAATCTTTCATAGCAGCATTAACTCCAATAAAAGTCCTTTCTCCAATACGACAATGGCCAGAAATTACAACATGAGATGCCAAATAAACATGATTTTCAATTATAGAGCCGTGTCCTATGTGATTTCCTGACCATAGCATGACGTTATTGCCAATCTTAACATTTGGTTGGATAGTTTGATCTTCTAAAATGAAACAGTTATCCCCAATGTCCTTACTCCATATAGTAGATTTTGATGAAATATAAGATGGCATTTCATAACCTAGTGATTTAAAAATGTTATATTTCTCTTCTCGAATACGATTTAATTTACGATAAGATAGTGCAACATGCACTGCATAATCTTTTAAGGGATATTTGGAAATTTCTGAAAATTTTATACATGGCAAACCTAAAAATTTTTCTTCTTGGAAATATTCATCATCACACACAAATCCAAAAATTTTCCATGAAGTATCATGAGAAAAATAAAAATAAGCAAGCTCCCCTATTTCTCCAGTTCCAAAAATTAACAGCTGTTTATTCATAATTTATAATGTCCTCCCATAAAATAGGGGAATGTTTTTTAATGTCTCTTGCTGCTTTTTTTTCAATAACTTTCTCGTATTTATTAGAAGCAATCCCTTCTGGAGATCTTACAGCAGCTATATTTACCAATGAAAGTACCTCTCCTTTCTGTATATCGGCAATAGAATAATAATGACGTTTAAAAATTGGAGATTCCTTTTCACAATTTTTATACCCAAAAGATGGTTTTCCTATGCTTTTATAAGCTAAAGAAACACTACTACAGAGGGATTTTAATTCTTCTGGTTCCAAAGAAAAACTACTATCACTTCCTCCATCATTCCGATCTAAAGTAAAGTGTTTTTCTATCAAGCAAGCCCCAATACTAACAGCAACAATAGGTGCTATTATACCTAAGCTATGATCAGATAATCCTACTAATGAACCAAAATTGGATATTATTTTAGTAATTGTAGATAAATTTGATTCTTCTAAAGGTGACGGGTAAGCACTAACACAATATAAAATAATATAATCTTTACACAAATTTTTTTCTAAAAAATTAATCGTATTTTCAATTTCTTCTAGAGTTGCAGTTCCAGTTGATAATATTATAGGCTTTCTAGTCTGTATAACTTCCTTAATTAAAGGCAAATGTGTCAACTCATTAGAGGCAATTTTATAAGCAGCAACATTGAAGGATTCTAAAAATTCTACATCTTGCTCAGAGAAAGGGGAACTAAATAGAGTAATTCCAATTTCTTTAGCATAGTAAAAAAGTTCCTCATGCCACTCATATGGCAAATTTGTCTTCTTATATAAATCATAAAGATTGAAGCCTTTCCACAACCCTTGCTTAATCATAAACTCATCTCTATAACAAGGTAAAGTTAAAGAGTCCGGCTTAAAAGTTTGAATTTTAACTGCATCAGCTTTACATTTTTTAGCTTCTAATATAATTTTTTTTGCTCTATCCAAACTACCATTATGGTTTCCAGATAATTCTGCCACTACATAGGGAGGTTGATGATTTCCAATTAATCTACCATTAATATCCACTTGTTTCATAGCCAAACCTTAATCAAATTTTTTACAAGATTATCTGCACTTTTAGGTAAATAAAAATAATTTTTTCCATTCATCGACATATATACACGTTTATCATAATTTTTTAGAAGATCAAAAAGCACATCAACACAACCAATACCCAAAGAATCTTGACAATATGGATCTAAATAAGCAGCTTCTAATTTTTCAAATATTTTACTCATATAATATCCCTCTTTATTAAAAGGACAAATTATAAATGGCACCCCACTTGCAGCTAATTCATATCGTGTTTGCCCAGTATTAGTAATTGCTAAATCTGCCCATTTAAAACTTTCTTTTAAATTTTCAGGAGAATATTGTAAATTTATTTTTTTAAAAGAATATACAGATGTTTCAATCATTTTGATTTGTTCTTGTTGCATTAAAGGACCAATAACAACGGTGATTTCTAAATCTTCACTACGTTTATCTTTGTCAAGAATCTTAAGTGTAGCAATAGACTGCTTCCAAGGATCACTTCCACCAAAAGTAATTAAAATTTTGTTTGCAACTTTATTAATATGTTTTCTTTTAAGAACTTTAGTTTCATCAAGAATTAAAAAATCTTTTCCTGCAAAATGAACTGGATGTTTCTCTGTAGAATGATTATTTATATTAATATATGGAGTAATCAACACATCAATATATGAATAATAAGCATATGGACATGCATCATTTTCCAGCCCTCCAATAAAAGCAAGCATATTATTATATTTCTTCAAATCAAATAAATAATTAAATAGCTCCTGGTTTTGATGATTTTTAGAATGATAAATATCTAGGATTAAATGTCTATTCTTGAAATTATATTTTTCAATTTCCTCTGAATAGCTAGTATCTATTAAAAGATCATACGGTAAATTACAAACATTTTCATCTAAACATTTTAATGCTAAACAAACGTTTATACCATTTTTCTCAAATACCTTTTTAAGAAAAGCACAACGATAATAATGACCTAAACCTATCTCTTCTCCAACGTCACATCTAATTGTTATAGTCATTCTTATTTTTTTGCTATACCTATAAAAAATTGTAATGGTATATTTTCATATAATTCTGATAAAGTAATAACTTCAACATGCGTAAAATGCCTTTGCAATGCAGTTTTGAATTCTAATTGATTACTGAAAAAACCAAACAAATCATTTTTTCGAAAATCTTCATGGTTAGATCTGAAACTCAATGTGTCAAGCTTAGTAGCTTTTTGATAAATAAAATGCTCTGGTCCTACGGTCTCTATAAATGCTACACCACCGGGTTTTAATACTCTCCAAAAATTAGAAATAGCCGTATTAATTTTTTCACTCCCATGCTCGTAATGCAAGGTGTTCACAGATATTAAAATATCAAATGTTTCATCATCAAAAGGAATTGATTGATTATTACCTTGAACAATTTTTGCATTTTTTATTGCATGATAATTACACTGTGATCTTGCTAAACTAACAAGATCTTCAGTTACTTCAATCCCAGACACAACGCAACCTTTTTCAGAAAAAAATCGGATATTATTTCCGCCCATACAACCAATTTCAAGAACTTTTTCATTTTTCTTTAATGGAATTATATCATGCGTAAGACGAGAATACGCTTTAGAAGAAAAAATTTTTACAAGAATTTCATGAGGCCATTGTGGTGGAAAAATGCTGCCAGCTGTTTTATCAAAACTATTTTCTACGGTCCATTTTTTAAGATTTTCAGATAAATTCATTGCTAATGTCCTTTTTAATTATGGTTTTCTAAAAACCGGTTCTATAATTTCAGCTTCTAAACAATCCAACAAATTACCTTTTTTTATAGCATCAGCAAATTTAAAAAGAGCCTTTTCAAACACACCCAATGTAAAAGACAGTTCATTTTCTCCATGTGATGTAGATGGTACATGTGAACAGAAATATAACAAATTTTCTTTGATACATTCTTGCATAAAAAAAGTTTTTTGTGCCTCTAGTGATAAATCACCATTATTTTGAAAGGATAAAATAGAACGCTGCGGTAAACCAAGAATTTTAATATAATCATCCATTTGATATTGACTAATCAAATCTCTAAACTTATCACAAAGAGTTGTTCCATAATCTCTAATACGATCTAAACCCTTATCTCTAATAAGAACTTCAATAGTTTTACAACTTGCTGCGATAGAGGCAGTTTCTCCACCAAAAGTTCCAGATACAAAAAGATGTGTTTCAAAAAGCTTCATAATATCTTTACAACCAACTACAGCTGCAAGTGGCATACCATTTGCCATAGCCTTACCAAAACAAGATAAACTAGGAATAACTCCACAAACTGATTGATACCCACCAATATCTAATCGAAAGCCAGTAACCACTTCATCAAAAATTAAAACCACACCATTTTTATCACACAATTCTTTAACTGCAAATAAAAACCCTGGCTTAGGAATTTCCACTCCAACTGGTTCCATAATAACTGCTGCAAATTTATTACTATGCTTAGCAAATAAGCTAGATAAAGAATTAATATCATTATAAGTAAAAGAATAAGCTAACTCTTTATTAAATTCAGGTATACCTGCTGATCTTGTTGTATTAGCGATATACCAATCATGCCACCCATGATACCCACAATACGCAACATAATTTCGCCCTGTATATGCTCTTGCAGCCCGAATTGCAGCACTAGTTGCATCACTGCCATTTTTACAAAACTTTACCATCTCAGCAGAAGGAATAATAGCAACTAATTTTTCAGCTAACTCAACCTCTATAGGATGCATTTGACTAAAAACTGTACCTTCATCAATTTGTATTTTAATTGCTTGATTAACTTCTTGATTTCCATAACCAAGAATCACTGCACCCAACGCCATCAAATGATCCAAATATTTATTTCCATCAATATCCCAAACCCAAGCACCAACTCCTTTTGTAAGATAATGAGGGGCAACCCCTCTGGGCCACTGATTAGCTCCCTTTGAAAAGGTTTGCGTAGCACCAGGAATAATTTCATAAGCACGCTTTAAAAGGCTTTTAGATTTTTCTACATTCAACATATACTGACATAACTCCATGTACGCGGATCTACGTAAGAATTTTTGTTTGCAAACTCATCAAAAGAAACTTTAGATTGTCCTGTTATTTTATTTATCTGTAACATAAATTCCTCTAATTCGCCAGGCAAATTAAACCCAACAACCCAACGAGCTATCTTGTCTTTATTTTGATAAGCAAATAGACAACAAGCTTCTATGGTTGTTAAATGATTTTTTTTTAAAAATCTTTTATAAACATCGATCGCATTGATGATATCATTATTTATTAAAAGTTTTTCAGGTGTTTTGGCACTCAAAAGAAGTCCTTGTAAAAAAAGAGAACGAGCATGTATCTCTATATTTCTCTGTACACAAAAATTCTGTATTTCAGGTTGCAAAAACCGATGATCTAAAATATTAGCAGGACATTGAATAAAATCTATCTCTGGTATCTTATCATATAGATTTAATAATTCCTGTGGTGTATATACTGAAACACCAGTTTTTTTCACAACACCCGATCCTTTTAAAATTTTGAACTGCTCGTTAAGACGATAACAATCATCAGCATCAACAACACTAGCTGGATTATGAATTAATATACCATAAAGATTACCTAAACCAAGCTCTTCACAAATACGTTCAATATTATACTTAAATAAATTTATATCTGATTTATTTTTTATATATAATTTTGTAGTAATATTAGCTTGAGATTTCAATATTAAAGAATTTTTTTGATACCATTTGGAAATTTTTTTATGTGCATCTCCATATTCTTGGGCAGTATCTAAAAAAGAATGACCAGCTTCAAAAAACATATCTAACATACGATATACATCATATTCAGAAGGAATGCCATATGTATTAGTAATACCATATACACTACCAAACTGTGCTGTACCTAACGATAGATGCATGACTGTAACACTCCAACAATGTAATCAATTTGCATATCTTGAATACCAACATACAATGGTAAACTCAAGCACTTTGAATAATACATTTCAGCTCCAGGAAATTTAACATCACCAATTTTTTTCTTATAATACGGTTGCTTATACAATGGAATATAATGCACTTGCGTACCTATACCATTACCTTTTAATTCCATCATAACTTGTGCTCGTGATTTTCCTATTTTTACATAATCAATATTAACAATATATAAATGCCAAGCAGTATCTGAATGATTTGATTTTTTAATTGGCTTTATGTGCTCGCTATTTGCAAACGCATCATCATAAAATTTAACTATTTTAGTGCGTTCCAATTTAAATGCTGCTAACTTTTCTAATTGGCTAACACCTAAAGCACAGTTAATATCGCTAACACGATAATTATACCCAAGCTCTTGCATTTCGTAATACCACGGTCCAGCTTCATCGCTTTCCCAGTCTGATTTTTCACGCACTATTCCATGACTACGCAATAGTTTTAATTTTTTTGCAATTTTAAGATTACTAGTCGTAACAGCGCCACCTTCACCCATCGCAATAGTTTTAACTGGATGAAAAGAAAACGTAGTAATATCAGAAAAAGCATTTGAACCAATCGGATACCTTTTATTATTTTGATCTATATAAACAGTACCAATTGCATGAGCTGCATCTTCAATTATTAATAAATTATGTTTTTTAGCTATATTGTATATAGCCTCTAAATCCTCGCATTGCCCTCCAAGATGAACATTGACAACAGCCTTTAAAGGCTTATTTTTATTAATTAAAATAGCCTTTTCTAATGTTGCAGCTGTCATCAATCCTGTTGGCGGATCCACATCTACAAAAATAACATCGGCACCAACATATCGAACTGCGTTAGCAGATGCTAAAAAAGTAATAGCCGGGACTAATACTACATCACCCACACCTATGCCTAATGCTAACATAGCTAAATCTAAGGCTGTCGTTCCGTTAGAACAAGCCACTGCATACTTAGCATTAACTGCTTTTGCTAATACATCCTCAAATTTATCAACCATTGGACCACAAGTTAACCAATCACTTTGTAACACCTGTATTACAGCATCAATGTCTTGTTGATCTATAAAATGTCTTCCGTATGGGATCATTTTTAAATGTCTAATTATGTAATGTTTTAATTGTTTAAAATGCCAGCAAGCTGCTCTTTAGTTACCCATTCGGTATTAGTGTCGCTAGAATAAACTATTCTTTTACCAAGAGGCGTGTTTGGAATAGATTTATTCCATGATTCAACATTTAAAAACCCTGGAATAACAACATACCGATCTTCCATTTCTACTGTCTGCGGAGCTTCATCAGCTGTCAGCATACACTCATGAAGTTTTTCACCAGGACGAATACCTATGATATGAGTTTGAACGCCAGATTTAATAGCCTGCACTAAATCAAGTATTTTCATACTTGGAATTTTTGGAATAAAAATTTCTCCACCCAGCATTAAAGACAGATTTGATAAAACAAAATCAATGCCCTGAGGCAATGTTATCCAAAATCGCGTCATCTCATTATCAGTTATAGGAAGTGATTTAGCACCATCTTTAAGTAATTTTTGAAAAAATGGAACAACACTTCCCCTAGACCCTATAACATTTCCATAACGTACCACGGAGAAAACAGTTGGATCAGAACCTCGAATATTATTCGCTGCAATAAAAATCTTTTCTGCGGCAAGCTTGCTAGCACCATAAAGATTAATAGGACTAACAGCTTTATCTGTTGATAAAGCTAAAACTTTCTGAACACCATTTTTCAATGATGCTCTAACAATATTTTCAGCTCCGATAACATTGGTATGAATACATTCATATGGATTATATTCCGCAATTGTTACATGCTTTAATGCTGCTGCATGAAGTACAATATCGACACCCCTCAATGCCATTTCTAATCTACTGTAATCACGAACATCTCCAATAAAATAACGTATAAATGTATATTTCGACTCTGGAAATTTTTGTGCCATTTCATACTGTTTTAGTTCGTCTCTTGAAAAAATAATTAGTTTTTTAGGAGAATAATTATCAACAACTGTTTGGACAAACTGATTCCCGAAGGATCCAGTACCACCTGTAATCAAAATAGTTTTATTGTTTAATTCTGGTTTTTTAATAAGAAAATTTTTAAGCATATATATATCTCGTTTAAATTCGAAAAATTTTAAAATGTTTTTTACTTCGCTTCATAAATTATTATTTCAAGATATAAAACAATAATTTTTTCTTTCAGGATTAATTAGAGTTTGATATTCATACATACACAGATCTCGCCCACAAAAACTCAAAAGTTTCTTGGGGTTGAATGTAGTATCTTCGGAAAAACAATCGTAAGACACTAAAGCAACCTTGCCGTGTAAACTAATTATTTTTTCAATATAATATGAATAATTTTTTACTACATTTTCTGGCATTTCCACAAATGAATTAGCATTATGAAAATAATCAACAACCAAATCTAATTTTTCCATTTGCCAAGGAGCTATACAATATATCTCTAAATCATTGTCATTTGAGAATTTAATTTTGTCATAATTCTTTGTTTCTAAATAATCACGAACACTACTACCGTAAATAGCTCTTAAGTACTCAGTGCCAACAAACAAATTAGGAACAATATCCAGATATACTATTTTCTTCAGATGGTTACAATTTTGTAACATCAGGTGTACATTTGCTCCAAATCCACCACCTATTTCAAACATACTTCGAATTTGATGAAAATCAATTTTTTCAGATATAAATGAAAGAGTATTTAACAGCTCTAAATAACACGTTGAATATAATTTTGATCCAACTTTTACTAACTCAACACATCCAAAATTAATTGTATCTTCAACCTTAAACGTATTTAGCAAATTTTTTAAGTGATTATTTTCTTTAAGCAACGCTTCCTGGGATCTTAATTTTTGTTCGTGCATGTCAATCAACATGCTACGTGTGCGTTTAAATAATAGCCCAACTCTCTTGAAAATAGGAACGTTACAGAATATGAATTCCAAGATGTTATTTAAACAAGATACTTCTTCATTCCAAAGATTTGTTACTATATTGTCACAGTAACTAGTCCCAACCCCAGAATCATACCCTCTAAACTTATCAAGACCTTTATGTTGTAACTCATAATTAATTTTCTTGGCTTTTTCACTCCAGTAAGGCCCAGCAGAATACAAACTTCTATCATATAAATTCTCATCTTTATTTAAGGTATCTAAAAGTTTTTGGTTAGCTAATTTCATTATTAATTATACCTTTAAATTTTACGCCTACAATTGTCACTTATCATATAACTATATTTGTCATCAACCAAAAATATATGAATCTGTATTACACGTAATTTTATCTATACCACCATCTTCCATAACAACTATCCGATCACAATCTTTAAGCGTCGTTAATCGATGGGCAATCATAATAACAGTATGATTGCTGCTAATAGCATTAATTGTTTCCATCAATCTACTTTCAGTTTCATTATCTAATGCCGAAGTCGCTTCATCAAAAATTAACACTTCAGGCTCTAGATACAAAGCTCTTGCAATAGCAATTCTTTGACGTTCTCCACCTGACAACCTAATGCCTCTCTCTCCCACAATAGTTTTAAAACCATTTGGTAAAGCATCAATAAATTTACGTAATTGTGCCGCATCTATTGCTGCATTTAATCTAACTGCATCAAGCTCTTTTTCACCAAAAGCAATATTAGCCTCGATTGTATCATCTATTAAATATACAGACTGAGGAACATATCCAATTTTTTTATGCCACTGATAAGAATTAGCTGGATATTTTTCATCTATTAATACAGATCCTGCGTATGGTTTTAACAAGCCTAAAATCAAATCAACTAAAGTGGATTTACCGGATCCTGTCTCACCAACAATACCAACACATTCACCTTTATTAATTTTAAGAGATATATTGTTAAGAGCATTTTTTTCTGTATTAAAATATTTAAAACTAATATCCTGCAAACAAATAGATTTTTCAAATACAAAATCAGGCAAATCTATATAATTCTCTTTTGCTGCTACCATATTATATTCTTTATAAACCTGTTCAATCGACGGAATAACTGATTTAAAAAGATTGAGCTGGCTAATAATACGATTTAACCCTGGCATTAATCTAAATCCAGCATACAAATATCCCCCTAAAATTCCAATCATCCTGAGCGGGCTTTCATGTTCTAAACATAAAACAGCAATAGTTATTACAAACATCCCCACAAACAATACTTCTATGGTCATTCTTGGAAGAGAATTGGTTGCAATTTGAACAGCCTGTATTTTCGATTTTTTAAGAGAATGATATTGATAGGCATTTATAAAAGCATCTCGTTTCCCCAACAAAATAATTTCTTTAAATGCTTGAAAAAATTGTGATAAATTTTTTCCACAATAAATAGAGGCTTCTTGCATTCGTTGTCCCCAATGATAAAATTGTGGTAACAAGCCTTTTGTTATAACAATTCCAGATATTGCACCAATAACAAAAATTATCAATGCCAATGATGGATTCATATAAATAATCATACTTGTTAAGCATACAAAAATAATTGCCTCTGATAATACGCCAACCATACCAAGCATGCCGCTAGAAAACATTAACTCAATATCGCTACCAACTACTTGCATACCTAACGAAGAATTTCTTGTTAAATAAAATCCATAATCAACTTCTGCATAACGATGCAATAATTTATTTTTAAAACAATAATTAATTTTTTGAATAGTAAAATTTTGATAAAAAACTTCTAAAGCCGCCACAATGTTTTTTACTAAATAAATTATGCCAACCATTATAGCAAGATAAAATACCATTTTACTTTGGGATAATAATTGAGTGTTAAATCCAGCCATGGATAAATACTTTTGGCCAACTTCTGGCTGGTTTAAAACTTGTGCAAAAACTACAATTACCGATGCTGTAATAACTTCTAATAACGATGTACACAAAGCAAATCCAATAATGCCTAAACACTTAAATTTTTCTTCGCGCGTCAGTAAAGATCTAAGCTTATTAATTGCCGATAAAATTGATGGTGAACTCATTTTATTTTTTCTTACTTCTATTACTTCTTCTTAAACACAAACTCATTACACCCAACCCCACCAGCACAAGTCTTAAGGCGCACCAACTCAAATTTTTTATCTTTAAAAAAATCAAACACTTGTTCTGGTTTGGCAACTTCAAATGGGTAACCACCAGTCCAATCAATAACATCATACCAAGCAGACATGCCTCTATAATTTTTACTATATTGCACCCAAGATCTAAGTGGATTTCCTGAATTTAAAAAATCTTTAATAAAAGTCATAATCCACGTTCTACATAAAGTATAACAACATAAAACAAACTTAATTAACGTCGCAGAATTATTATATTTTTCTTTTATCCACTTCCACCGCTTAGATGCACTACCTTGATCATTATAAATAGATATAAACAAAATACCGCTATTTTTTACCAAATCTGCGATATTTTCAAACGCTTTATACATATGTCCTGTATGATGCAATACGCCCCACGAATATACTATATCAACTTGCCCAAATTTTTTAAGAAATTCTTGATCTAAAACAGATCCCTGCTCTATCACCCAATCATTACTATTTGATGCATATTGTTTTTTAAGATATTTAGTACACTCTACAGAATTTTTATCGTAATCAAAGGAATGAACAGTTGCCCCCAATCGATAAGCAGCCAAACTAAACAATCCACTACCAGAACCAACATCAAGAAAACTCAATCCAATTAAATTAGTACAATTTAGTTTTTCTTTTAAACTTTTTTCAGCTTCTAAAATACGATCTTCGGTTAAATGTTCAAGAAAATTCAACCAATTTTTGCCAAATGCAAAACGTTTTTGTGAATCTAAAGCTATCATATTTTTAAAATTCTTTTAACATATCCCGATAGATACATTCTATTTCATAATTAGGAATAGCAAGCTGATGCATATAATGACTACCAGATAAAATTGGCTCACCTATGGATTTTAAATAACCCATAGACCATAATAAACTCCATATTACTTCTTCGTTAACATCTTTAATTTGTTCAAATGATAAGTATTCATTTATCACCGATTCAATATAACTACCAGCTAGTAGCTTATTTAATTTTTCTTTAACTAATTCTCTAGAATTTAACAACGCAATTTTTAATAATTCTTCTTCACCTGTTTTAACCCAATATGGTTGAAATTTACCTTTTTCGTAAATACAATTTAAAATAGACCATGGATTATAAATATTTTCTAAAGATCCATATTTATACCCGCCATACCAACGTGATATTTCTTTAAGATCAAGGTTAATATTATTTTCTTCTAATAAATCTATCATTTCTTGTTCAGAAAAACCAAATGATTGGCTATATTGTTCTTCTATTAATGAGTATGATTTTAAATTATTCAGATCAGAAAGCATGTGATTTTTAGATAATTTTAAAACCCCAGTCATAAATCCAAACTCAAGGGCATCATTACTTTTTAAAGCTGCACCAAACATATTTTCAAAAAAATTAATTAATTCTGCAAAATAAGGCTGTCCATAAGCTGCATTCAATGGTGTATCATACTCATCTATTAATATAATTACTTTTTTATCGTAGTGTTTATATAATAAATTTGAAATTGTTCTTAAAAATTCTTGCAATTCAACTTCATTAATTTTGTTATCTTTATTTATGCCCTTTAATTTTTCCAAATCATTTCGTTCTACGTCCATTAATTTACTGCTGTTGGTTAGCTCTGGAAAATTTTTACAAACATTTTGTACAACATTAGTCATTCTATTTAAAAATTCTTGATAAGTTTTCTCTTTAATATTCTTAAAACTAACAAATATTACTGGGTAATTACCTTGATATTTTTTTAAAAAATATCCTTCTTGCACACTAGCAATTTTTAAATTACTAAAAAGACCTTTAGTAGAATAGGTATTAACTTTTGGAGAAAAAAAATGTTGTAACATCGACATGCTTAAAGTTTTTCCCCAACGACGAGGTCTTAAAATTAAAGATAGCTTTACCCCACTTTCTATAAGCTCTTTAATCATCAAACTTTTATCTATAAATAAAAATCTTGAATTAGGTGAAACTAATTCACTAAAATTATCTATACCAATTGGGATTTTTTTTGTACGCCTGTTAAATTTTTCCATAGCTACCGCAGTCCGGGTGAATGAACACAAGGACTGCAAAGTTTAATTCCCTTAATTTATATTCTTTACCAAACCATTAAGTTTTAATTATTCTAAATTAAAACTGTGTTTTTTTATACAACTTACAATTCATGGTATTACCCTAGAAATATGAAGTAGCTTTAACGTTAAAATTTTTTGACAATCAACTTTCTCAGTAATAGCATCATAAGTATCTTGTGGACTTGTAACATCAGTAACTAACACAGCATCGTATTTTTTAAAATCCAAATTTTGGTCCACAATCGATACGTGCACGCCAATCCCTTGAGCCACTAATTGTGCAATATCTGCCAAATCACCAGCTCCTACTAAAGCAATATTCAACCACCCATAAGACTTACATGCTATAAATGCTTCTTCACACTGAACCTTAGCATCACGAAAAAACGTCAATGATCTAGCTAAATAATCCTTAACCATAAAACTTTTTTCTTTAAAGCCACTAGGAGTCAAGAAGTAAGCAATACGATTAGATGATATTTGAGAACCACGGATCCAACCTTTAGTAAGACAACGCTTTAAATATTGATTCATTAAACCTAATGCAATTCCTAACTCTTGCGCCAATCCACGCTGAGTAAAAGAAGGATTACTTTCAATCTCAGTAAGAAGATGAACCATAACCTTTTGTTCTGTTTGTTCTCTGGTATCTTGAAAAACTGCCATTTTATATTTCTAACTAATATTTGAGATAAATAATCTGCATGTGTTCATGAACAAAACTTACACTAAATGCTAGTATTGATCAATATTTTTTATGAAGGATCTGCATGAAGATATAAGCATCTACACAAATTTTAAAAAAATCTTGGAAAACAATAATAACCTATTCTACCTTGATAAGAATAATTTATCGTTTTAGAAGTAGATGGATTAGTTACAACATTGTAATTAGTTAATAATAATTCTTTCCAAATACACCTTGGAGTATGATTGTTATTTTTTGATAAATATGTATTTTCATGATTATTAACCCATCCAGTACCTTCAATAATACGAGATAACTTTACTGCTATCTTATCTTCTGCATAAACAAATAATTCTTTATTAACAATTTTTTGTTTTTTAGTGATATCAATTATTGACCACAAACCGATTATTGCAGATATCGGTTGAATATTATTATTTTGCATAATCTCGTTAACTGTAAAGCATTCTAATACTTTTACTGATCCTGTAAATTTATTATTTTTATTTAAAAAAATAATAAATTTTTTATCAGAAACCTGTATATGGATCTCCTGTCTAAGAGCAGCAAACAATACTTGAGTCTGCCCCATATTTAAAAAACCATCTTGATTGCCATATCTTGCAAAAAAATTCAAAAAATCTAATTTGGTATTATCATCTGGATAATTGTTGGATAAAACTTGAAAAAATGTTTCAAGTTCAACACCTTTAAATGTTAAATAATCATTTTTAGTTATAATGAAAAAACAATTACGATGAATATCAGTTCTTGTTTTACGAGAAACCAATATCTCTTTATGATCAATCAAATCTATCTTAGTACCATTTACTATATCTTCAACTAAACAAGTAAGTGTTTCTTTATCGATAGCAATATAATTGTTAATAAAACGAACAAGTTCACGTACATTTCGTTTACTATCTAATTCGTAAGGAATTGCCATATCGAATAAACAAATGCTTCTTATCAAACCATTTACAAGTTCCATTTTACCTGGTTGATTATCTTTAAATAAAAATGATCGCTTATTGTATGTTTGCGTCGTAAATCTAAGCATAAATAAAAACCCTAATAAATACATGATTTATTAATATGTTATAGCAATAGTTAATTATGGTCCAGCGAACAGTTAATTTGCTAATTTAGGCCTCACCCAAACACTCTCAACTATAAGTAACGCTTACCACAGCCCTCTCCAGCTAACGCTGGTAGAGGGCATAACCATCATTATCATTAGATGTTTTTTGCTATATTTTCCAGGACTTTTGGTAAATTATTTAAAACTTCCTAATTCCAAAACCTCACAACTTTAAAATTAAGCACAGATACAACATCAGTTCTACTGATATCATATTAACGTAGATGTTTTTCTTGAAATTTTTGCACATTCTAATAATTTGTGTTTTTGCATAATATGATAAAAATAATTAAAAATTTAATGAAAATATATAGCGTTTTTTATAAGATATATTGAATCTTTATTAATATTAATGTTTCCGCC
>Ga0302186_10000427_pt1 | contig 37473 bp, 31 predicted proteins | sample II_Bog_E1_2_FD_198782 | JGI IMG/M metagenome (GOLD analysis project Ga0302186, IMG submission 198782) | Peat permafrost microbial communities from Stordalen Mire near Abisko, Sweden - II_Bog_E1_1 | ecosystem: Environmental > Terrestrial > Soil > Wetlands > Peat | place: Sweden: Abisko... | reverse complement strand
TATAAATTGATTGTTATTTGGCACTTGAATATGAATATTAAAACAAAATGGTCCAAATTTTTATCACGAATGTATACATGAAAATGCAAAAAAAGACAAATGTTGTTGACAAATGGTATCATAGTTGTTTGATCAAATTGAATATTAAATAAGAACAAATCAAATATGCAAAAAGAATATCTATATACTTCTTTTTGCAATTTATTTAATCAGCATCAACATCAATATCAATAAGTTATACTTCATATTGTATATCATAAATCATTTTAGATGATAAGTTTACAGACAAAAACAAAATTTACAAATTTGCAAGAACATTTTATAAGATATAGACTGGAAAACTGATTTTAATTTTTAAGATCCAATTAAATTTTATCGGTCTTTATAAATAATTGAAATAAATGGCTAACAATGCCGAAACCAACGTAAAAATGGCTACTCAACAGCTAGCTACAGACACTGCTCCTGCTGACAAAACCCATATCCCATAGTAAAATCCGCACCTCAACCCTGAAAAAGCTAACCGCGCAATTGGTATATTCATCCTAGCTATGATGTTCGGTATTCTGTGGATCTATGGATGGGGTAGTTAAATACACCTCATATCTAGCAGCACTTTTCCAGCTAACTTTCTTTCTCAAACCGTCTACGGTAATTTATTTATTCTTTCAGCAGTGTTCACTGTGATAGGCTTTGGCATCTTGCTGATCTATTTTAAAAATTCAACTTCTACCGCCCTCTTTACAAGTATCTTCACAGTTTCATTCACAATCTTGCTGTCACCAATATTTCAGAAGTTTTGGTTTAATGTCTTCTTAACAAATTTTCAAGGCGGCAGTCCCGTGAGTTTAAATCCTGATAGATTCTACATTTACAGCTTAGAAGGTCAAAAAATTCCAATAGACTTCTATGGGTTAAAGATTGCTTTGGCAAATGCTATTGCTCAGTTGGTAATGGCATTGGGTTTGTTTGGAAGGCTATCTCCTCCTCAAGTAATTGTTAGTTCCTTTTTATTTAATATCGCATGGAATTTAAACCACTTCCTATGTGTTCATCTCCAACAAATAAACCCCGACAACCGTGTGTTTGATGATTATCAAATTAGTAGCGTCTATCTCTTTGCTGCAACTTTTGGAATAATCATCAGCTTGATGATCAAAAAGCCTCACTTAACGACTCGTTTTGCAAGCACTGACTTGTCCAGCATACTATCTCAAGTCGGATCCTTTTTCCTCTTCCTCTCCTTTTGTGCTACAACTACTTTTTACTCTCTTAAATTTACCAGCACTTTAGGAGAGTATTCACGAAGCTATGTATGGCAGGAAGCCTTTCTTGGAACATTCTTTGCTCTCAGCGCTAGTGTGATATCTACCTATATCTTCTCCATTATCTTAGGATAAGGCAAAATTGGAATAAGGTAATCAATCGTCGGGACTATTATGGGAGCAGTAATGTATGGGCCAGTAGCTGGAACATGCATGAACATCGGTGCTGCGATAGCTATTGGAATAACTGCTGGCTTCATTTCATCCCTATTTTTTAAAAAGGTTTACACTCTAGTAAATTCAAATGGTGTACGTGATAGTTTCGGCATTCTTCTGGTTTTTCTCATTAGTTTCCTTGCTACCTTTGTGATTTCACCAATAGTAATCAAGGCTTACTATAACTACTCTGTAAACCTCAAAACACTGGAAGTATCAAGTGCGGATTCATTGGGATCCCCTATTAGTATTGACGCTGCTGGTTGGGTGTTAATCTATGTTGCAATATCAATGGGTATAGGATTGGCGACTGGAGCAGTAACAGGTATCACACTTTATATTTTGGACAAACTTTCAGGACACGAATACGACGATGCTCAAATTTTCTCTCGTGATAGATGCCTAAATGAAGTCGGTGAAGTACCTGAAAGTTTAAACAATAAACCTCACTCATAAGCCGAGCTGAATTAATGATCAATGCAAAGACTGAAAATAATCAATAAATTTGTTCATAGTCAATATTTTTAGTATAATCCCCCAATAATTATAAAATTATTACCAATGAACCATCGAAGACCAGTATCTCTCCCCTTGGTTAAAGGAGATAATATCTCCTACACCTTGCGCTCTATCTCATTGGCAAAGGAAGGATGCTACGATAAACAGAAAAGATTAAATATTGATGGAGGATATGGAGATTATAACATGAAATTATTCAGATTTCGGGAAAGACTCAAATTTGTTAGAGATATACCCTCAGCTTTCACTCCCTCCATCAAGGAAGCTTTAAAGTACAGACCTGTAGACAGCAGGGAAGAGATAATTATTACAGATCATAACGAGGAAATTGGTCAGATATTGAGTCAGCCCAAAGAAGTTTATCTTTAAAAAATCAGAAAATAAAAAAAATTATAGGAAGACAAACAAGCAGAGTGGAACAGAACTCATGAGTATATTCAAGGTGAAGATCGATAAATACGATAATACGACGAGCAGCTTACCTTTAACTACCTTACCAAGCATCAAGCTGATCAGTGGTTCAAGATTAAGGATTGTTCTGCCAGCTACCTCCCTCCAGAACCACTTCAAATTCTTAACCCTCATTTTTCAACCCCAAAACTAAAACCAAGGCGGAAAAAAGGACATATCTTCTTGTCTGATGATCGGAACAATCGAATTTTAAAGAAACTATGATTGTTTATATTATTTCCTATTGATAATAAAGGAATAGAAGATTTATGAAACAACCATCATCTGTAAGATTTTTGATATCTAGCTCTTGCACCTGGTCCACCATATTTCTTAGGCTCGCAGCGTCTGGGATCTGCCACCAGAAGGGAACGATCATACTGAAGTAGGAGTTCTTTGATCTCTCTCTTTTCAGTTTCATTGACATACTTTTGATAGTAGGCAACAACTCCTTTAGATAATGCTTGCCTGATGGCATAAATTTGAGCAACATAACCTCCACCTCTTACTCGAATTCTGATATCGAGATTTTGGAATCGTTTCAAGCCAAGAAGAAGGACAGGTTCAAGTACCTTAACTCTGAGAGATTGAGGTTCAAGGAGTTCAATGGGAGAGCCATTAACTCTGAGTACTCCCTTGCCAGCTCTAACAGTAGCAACAGCAACAGCGTTTTTCTTCCTGCCAAAGCATTGAGCAAGTTGATTTTTGGTCTATGACATATGGTTGTTTACTTTAATAAATAATATAATTAAATTAATTCAATATTTTGGATAAGAAATTAATCTCGAACAAACTATCGTTATTAAGTAAGAAAAGATATGAAAGGCAACTAATTTAAAGTGATATGATAGAGGCAGAGAAAATATTTATGAACATCAGACTGTCAAGCCTTTGATTTCTTTTAGTAACTTTCCAGCAGAGATTGATTCAAGGATTTGTTTGACTTGCCATGATAGTTTGGCAGTACCTAAAGATTTAATTTTGGAATCTTTATTTTAGCTGTTGCTTTTGTGCTAAAATTAGAACAATTTCCACTGTTACTCAGTGAAAACGATCGTAACTTAGGTTGTTCCTTACTGGTCTAGATAGTGTTATTGAACTTGGTAGAAACATCTCTACCAACTTCTCGTTACTTCAGCGTTATCTATTGAAAGTTTTTATCGAACTTAGATGCCTATAACTTAATCTGAGATGTTTTCAATTAGTTTTATTTTTATTTCTATTTCTACCGTAGTTGACTCTTTAAATTCTATATTTCTGTAATTATTACCTCATTTTAAGACTATGCTTCAGCTAACTTTTATTATAACTCTTTAATCTTGGATAAGATAGTAGATAGCTCATCTCCACCACGGTCCTCTTTCGCCTGTCTTAGTAACGAATACGATGAATTTTTCTGCAATTGTGATGGTTGGGTATTAGGAGTTCTTTTGAGCTGTATATTAGCCTCTAAATATGGTTTAAATTACGGTTGAGTGATTCGAAGATTTCCTATTTAATGGTCTTCACCGACTTCATCATATTGTCTTTTGTTTTGAGTGAGCTCTCCATAGTCTTAGAAATAAAGGGTGACTTCTTTTCACTATTGGTATCTGGCTGTGTTCGTATTTTATCAGCCAAATTTGGCTCATAACTGGCTGTCTGAGAATATTTTTTTACACATTCTTTTAGATTACTGTAGTTATTTTAATCTTAGAGGTGCATCTACATGAAAGTAGTAATGCTGGATGCAAAAGCCTCGTTATAATTTTTACCATATCCGCTGGTGACTTTCCCATGATATTCGATGGTAGATTAATAGCAGTTGAATGATATTTTTTTTACATTTCTCTGTGCTTCATGAAGGAAACATTCACTATAGACTTCGAAGAATTTTATGAGTTCTTTTTATCGGAGGGAATTGATGATGAGTTTTAGTTTCTTTTATTGATTCATTTAATTAACGAATATATTTGAATTCAATACTCAAGACGATTATTAAAAAATCAATAAGATGGAAAATAATTACAATCGAGAGACATATTAATATAATGAACATTCAAAAAATATTAACTTATATTTGCAAAGAATTGAGAAAATACTTAATATATTCTTGTTTTATTTCCGAACGCTCTGTTATCTCTTCCTAAGCACAAGATTTGAATATTAATAAAGGTCTAAAAATAAAATTTGTCTGTTAAAGTCGATTGCAATAATTGTAAGTGATAATAAAAAGCTGATAATCATAGCTTCTCGATAATGTTAAATACATCATAATTTTATATCGTGATGATAAATAGCTACGTCTTCATTACCAAAACCAAAAATTATGGACTAACTCACTTTATTATCCTTATCATTTGCTTATTACTCTCTCCTGCCTTCAGTCAGACTTGTGGAGATGGCAGCTTTTATGCTGCCACCCAATTCTGCAATGATGCCAATTTAATCAATGGGGATGGATGCAATTCTAACTGCCAAATTTAGACCAACTACAGCTGTGTCAACACAGTTGGGTCTATTTCGGACTGTCGGATTTCTGTTTCAGTAAATTTAACCTATGTGGGAGTGATACGTGACACTTCAGCAAATTCAGCAACCATTTACTTTACCATCTTACCCTATTTTCCCGATTATCTCCGAATAAATTTTAACAACCTCCTGTCCAATACTTTGACAAACTGCACAATAAAATCTACAGAATTTGTGTCTTCATAAAATGTTCTAAAGGCATATATAGATTATAGGTCTAGTCTGTAAGGAATACATCAATCATTTACAATTTTGTTTAATAATTCACCCTATTTCTGGAATCCATCAACAACTATAAATGTGCAAATAATCGGAGTTAACTGCTAATTGAGTTATAATGCCGATTTATGGACGCATAATATCCTGCAGTATGTATATCTGGTACTCATTTGCATCGCTCTGATTATCTTTGTTGTTAGTATCTTTTGGGAAAAGTGGATTGGACTGTAGCTAATTCAAACTTATCAGGCAGTATTTTTCCTATTCGCTCTCATGTAGGGCTATCCCTATTAATTTTCTGCAGTCTATTAGAATATGAGATACGCGAATGGCTACGATGACATTCTACCTAGCGATTATTATCGCACCTACAGTCTAAGTCCGCCTTTGCATGCCATATCAATTTAAAAATAGTTTCTATCCAACTACAACATCATGTTCATCCTCTTATTTACCGTATTAATTATTCTTATTATTTTGGCACTTGTACGCAAAAGATACAATACAATGCTTGAGTAGGAAAAATCAAGTAAAATATCTAAGAGGTTAATGAAAGTGTAGAAGGTCATTTCTTTCCTATTCAGTCGAGTCTTTCTAATGATAACTTTTCTATCAATGTTTAAGATCATCTTCTGCTTCTGTGTGCAACTCAGCACTGAAACTTCAGTGGTGAGTGTATTTGCAGATGAGATCAACATTACTTTGGGTATGGTGGCATTTGTTATCCTGTTCAGTCTGATATCATTCGTCCTATTTTGGTTTTTACTGCTACCAGCTAACTTTACTGAAGATCAATAGCACATGTCATTATCCTTCCAAAACATGAGTTTCTACTATCCCATACTATACCTTAGTTATCAAAGTTTGTTCATTATTATGTTAGCTATATACTATCGTAAATATTATTCTATCTATATGGTATTTTCTCTGTAAATTGTTTATTTCTTCTTAATTATCTTGCTTAGGCCTTATAACACCATTAGAAAACTCAATAAACTACTTCATAATGCCACTATTATTATCAATCAACTGGTAGTCGTTCTAACCACTGCCATGATAATACGTTGGAATACTATCATTGGCACTCCTTATCAGGCTCAAAGCGACTACTAGGTGTCTGCTTACTCATTTGCTATACTTGCGCTGCTAATCGCATGCACCACCCTTGCGATTATAAGGTTGGTTATTTTCAATAGAGAAGTATCCAGCTGCTGTAAAAAATAAAGTGAAAAGGATGATTAAGATTAACTATTAGAGAACTCTCAAAACATCAAGAGAATGGTGGATGACGAAAAGATGAAGATAATAGCTGACAATGACAAAAGTATCTAGGGAAGAATATAACAAAAGCGAACGAGTGAAATCAAGCGAAAGGAAACTATCAATAAACCCACTCCAAATTAATAATAGTTTCTCGAGAGTACCTATCTTTTAACTTAGATAATGACAACATAAACAAATATCTCAATGATAAATACATCATTTGGAGTAACTCAAAAGGAGATGAAGAGACGTCAGGTAATCGCGGTCGGAACATCAAAAAAAGCAACGGCAAAAAGAAAGCTTCCACTATAAAGACATTGATTGAGGAGTATACTGAAATGAATAAAATGAGAAAATAGGAACAAGAAATGACAGGCATACATGACAGAAGGGAGAGAGAATGAATTTCTTTATTCTTAATAACTTTCTATTCTGCCTTTATGCTTTCATTATTGTTAACAACTTTCATCCATTGATTAAATATATAAAATAGCGCTTACAATATGATTATCGCTCTAACATTTAGGTATGTGATCATTTATTCCAAAAATTATCGAATATTTTTTTGTAGTGATCGGATTACTTATGACCCTCTCGCTCATCATAGGCCGCTAATTCAGAAGTAAATTCCTTGTCAAAGCCTTATAACCACTCGTCTCCTTCGATTTTAGGTTTGAAGGGAGTTTCAAGCTAAATGATGGGTAAAGTACTTCTTTTTTCAGCATTTTCTCTCGATCAATTCCCTTGAACCATGGATGAGCCAAAATGTCTTCTACATCATTGCGAGAACCCAATCTTTGTTTTGGATTTTTGTTTAATATTTTTAAAAGAAAGTCCTGAGCCTCTGGACTTGTCTTGACCTTTTCGGAAAATTTAACCTCTCCCTCTTTGATCAACTTAAACATTAAGCTTTGAGACTTGTTATAAAAAGGAGGCAACCCGTGCATCATTTCATAAGCTAAGATACCAAGTGACCACCAATCAGCTGTCTTATCATATCCTTCTCCCTCAAGGACTTATGGAGCCAAGTATTCCGGAGTACCGCAAAATGTTTTTGCTGTCTATCCATCTCTGACGATTTTAGCCATGCCGAAATCAGTCAAACATGCATTTCCATTATCATCCATGAGGACATTTTACAATTTTAAATCGCGATAGATAAAATCTTTAGAGTGAAGATGGCCTAATCCAAGGGCAATTTGCATCACATAAAACTTGGCTTGCTTTTCAGGGAATCTCTTAGAATTGGATAGGTGTTGAAATAATTCGCCTCCCCCTAAATAGATTGGCAGTTACTCATGAAGTGCATGATAAAGTAAAGTTTATTGGAAGTTTGGAAGGCATAGGCAAGTCCCACTAAAAATGGATGATTGACATGTTCCAATATCATTTTTTCGGTTTTTGTATGTTCAATTTGATCCTTCTTGACGATATCGTCCTTGTTAATAGATTTCATTGCGAATAATTATTTAGTGTCCTTCTTTTCTACAAGAAGCACAGTTCCAAAAGCACCCTTACCCAAGACAATTTTGGGAGTAAAATCGTTGATGTTAACATCATCCTTATTTTTGTCCTTTGAATACAGTGTTTTTGTTGTTTTTCTTACCACCTATTTGACTTTCTCTTATCCATCAATATATTTCTGGAAGGTAGTGTCATCATGCTCAATGAAATCACCCTGTATTTATTTGAAACCCTTCTCCTTCTTCTCCTCTTTTGTGGTCGCATAATGGACTAAGTTCAATTCCTATCTGTAATAAATGGGAAGTTTTCCCCCACAAGTTTATCGGTATGCCTTCAAAATGGAATAAATGATCTGATCCCTCCTCTCTGACGAGGCGTATCTGCATTCAGTAACGTGTACCTATAGTCATACTATTCAGGAACATGTATGATAAATTAGGTTCCGATTTTGCTGACAGTAATAGCCTTGATCTTGTTAATATCTATTTTTCTCTTAATTGCTACATCACATTATGATTACTGTTGCCCTTCAGATTGTAAACACCCTGATTAGTCACAAGTATATTGCGTTCTTGCTTCTTCTTGTAATCGTTAAACTTGAAAATAGGGCTACTTAACAACACCATTTCTCAGTTAGGAAGTATATACCACCGTTTTTGAATTATTTCACGATCGATTTATCACTTGCACACTCCAGCAGATCTAACTTGGCTTACATATATCCAATAATATATTATCAATTATTTATTCATCCAGATTAAATGCAAAATAAAGCTGCGTTCATCCAATCTATAAATTCAAAAACACCAGTCCTCCCATAAAGACAATACTTGATATATATGTACAATAATATTAATTCATTTGACCAAGAGTCATTTAAAATGTTACTTTTTAAACATTTATCTTTATATGGGACATATCCTACACTCTGCTTTCATATTATTATGATGGTAAAAAATCTATCTGTCACGTTCTGCATACTCTTGGGAGTATTGCTATGCTCCTCGCTGTCAAGCAGAGTACCAGTCCCGACATGTAACTCACCTAAGATTAATTCTCTCAGCTTTCCTATCTCCCTTAACTAAACACAACGTTATGATATGATGGACATTTTCAGCGGATATAATCTTAACATCACTATCCTCAGCAAACCAGAATTTGTTTCTATTAGAGAGAAAGTGACAATGACCAAGATTGCAGAAAGAGCACAACCAGGACTCAAGAATTATCACCTTAGTCATTAAGGTAATCAGTGGAGTAGCACTCTCGTCACCATTAGCGTCTAGAACAATAACGCGACTCGCCTCAGATGGGGTGTATCAGCTGCTAACTCCTCGGCTATTCCTGATTTGACTAACGAACTCGTGGTGGAGACTGACCCTAAGACTACTTGCTATGATGCAGTATGGTTCCGGGTCGAAATGATTGCTCTCGTAGATTGCGCAGTGTCAACCGATAAAGGGTTGCAAAACGTCTTTATATACGTAAACACGACTACGAAGACAATAATTTCTAAATTAAAGAATGACATGTATGTACCTTTCACAGTGATATATCACCGAAAGATACAACTTCTCACTTAGAATGGCTATCATTACCTCATTCGTGCCTACTTTGCAGAGCACGTCGATAATCATCTTAGCACCAATACCTATGCCTAAATTCTTTCAGTCAATAATCCTTTAAAGCCTTGGACTATCAGAGTGATGGACCGTTCTTTCCTACACCAAGATAAACTCTCGATCTCAGATTTTGAGGTGTATTTGGGTGATGTCTACCTTTTGGATTACCATAGCGGAGTTATCAAATTCGACATCTCCACTGCTCAGACCATCTTGATAGTGGGACGTTATCGAACAGATTCCGGTTTTACTAAATTGGGCGTGTACAGTAATAATATGGATAATGAATTTCTGCTAGTTTTAGCTCATGATCATGCCATCTTTGAAGTTGATTGGGCCAACCAAATCGTTCCTGAAATAGTGGCCAAGTATAGTATCCCAGACAGTTCGTGGATACACGATCTGTGGGTCAATGAACAGTATGTCGTGGTGCAGCTCACTGCTAACTTAACCGATGAGAAGGGATTGCCTACTCCCACACAATCGACCTATGTATTTAGCCGAGGTACTCGTACCTATCTCAATGCATTCGCTGCCATCCCGCATGTGAGTTTTCACGCCTTCGTTGATTTTAACCGCTTCACCTCTATGATGCTTACAATTGATACATAACGCATGATGATAATACAGCTGAGTAACCCTACAATAACAGTTCGACCTCAAAACTAAGATCTTCTCAATAAAGAATTCAATTTCGTAGTTAAAGCATTGAGTAAAAATTAATACACGGGAGACAGCTTACCGTGCACATTCAGCTATAAATTTAATGTGGTGAAATTAGACTATATGGGACTGTGGCCGACAGGACTAAGCTTACCTGAAACCTATTATGCTAACTATCCAGGGTAGCTGTTCATCCCTTTGGATCGCTATATCTTTGGTGCAAACATAACTTATGGCGTCTACGATTCCTATGATCAATAACCTCCAGTCTACTACATTTTGCAGCAAAACACCACCAGATTGTTTTGGAATAAAACCCCTTCCATCGCAAAATACGTTTTCCTAAGACAAGAACAGTATGACTCCATTGATGAAACTGATATCTACCTCTACACTCAAGATATCAACAATGCAACTCATTTCAGTAGATGCATCACTATCCCTTTCTCTGATGTCGTTAATTGCGTTGAAAGGGGTTTTGCTTCTCAGATCAATTTCCGTATCGCCAATATCACTGCAAACCGTTTCCAATACTATGAAGGTAGATATCTACATTTTGCTGCCATTCTCTATCGCGATCTTTCTAACCAAGTGTTTGTGTACGATGTTGAACGAGGGGCTATTGCTGCAACAAAACCCATCTAATTTCCAAGTGGATTCGAAGGCAAAATCGCATCCATATAATTTTTAGGTCACTATCTGGTAGTTGTACTACGCTACATGAAGCAAATCGTATTCTTTGATATGATTCAATGCTATGACAGTCAATCCAAACAATGTTAGGAGGTATATCGAATTACTGCTGAAAACATGACTAGAATTGGAGTCAATTACTTCTCGCCTGTACAAGTTTACGTTAGTGATTTTCACCCCTATGTATTGTTTGTGCAGTGCGTCGATCGTGTCCTAATTTTGGATGTTACTCGCAGGGGCATAATTAAATTAGCTGAAATTTTGTCACCAGCTACACAGGAGCCTGGTTTCTATAAGTGGAAAATGGCTATTGCAAGGGGAGAACTTATTTTGGTTAATCCTCCCAACATTATAGAGGAGCATGATCTTGACGAGCTTTATACTATTAGAAACGTTTACTTGACTAAAGTATTTCCAACCTATAACTATGTAATTCCTGACGCGTTCGATTTAGATTTTTCTGATCAAGGCAACTTGATTTACATTTCAGCTACCGATCCTAAACTACCAGAAACTCAGAACACCATAATAATGGTATATCGCACTGGCTATCCTGCAGTTTCTTCTCTCTACGATGTGTTTCATTTGAATGGTAAGTATTAGGATATACTCATTGATGCAACAGGCAATTTTGGTGATTATGTGGCTGTGGCATACGGCACAAATCTAATTATGTTCCGACAATATGAGATACCCATCATCGTATTTGAAGACACTTTTACAGACTACTCCTTTAATTTAACATATACAAATGACCCCAAACAGAGTTATCATTATTTGACGAAATGCAGCGTTAAGATAGCCAATTATCCCTAAAAAATCCTTATAAACAATACAAAACTTAATGAAACCAACTATCTAACAGACTCAATCAAATATGATAATGATGCCAAGTGGTACGTTTTCGACGATTAGACTTGGTTTAATGGCAGTGTCATTAACTATACTCTCACTAATTGTACCTAATGCAACAATAAAATCAAAGTTATTAATCATGTGCAAGAAGAACGAGTAATATTGGGCACTCTTGATATGGAGGACTATGCCTTTGCTGCTGATGGAGGATTCATCCAACAATTTCAAAGCATTATAAAGATGAGGCACAATGGATCAATAGATCAGTTCATTACCTTCCCATCAGTCTTGGATGGAGAAAGCTGCATTATCATCGAGCATAGTTGGATCTATGATTTTACTCTATCTGCCTGTAAATAGGGATCTTAAGTTTATCTCTACACGACAATCTACACATCCTTTAAACCTTTCGTGAACGGACCCTATTACTCGAGTGCTAAGCATGTTACTAGTATGCATTTATTAGAAGATCTGATGATTATAGTTGACGTCGATGAAAACCCTTGGCAACTAGATAGGGAAGGAGGTGTTATTATATATTCCATGAATCACGATCCTTTTGAGCCTGAAATATTTGATTAGCTGGAGTTTATTGATTCCAGCGACCTGCAGACAGCCAATGATTGGCCTGGAGGACCTTGTTTTATCGGAAACGCTCACTTTGCTTTTACAAATGCTACTGATTTATACCGTTTGGTGATAACTTAACTCAACAGTGGATTCTTTGTAGTCGATTTCAAGTGGGTAAAAGGTCGCAAATCAGTGTAAATTCTAAAGATTTAATTTATCGATATGAAGGCTTAGATGATAAAGAAAAACGTGCCTTTACCAAACCGTGCTTTCTTTTCAGCTATCGCCATCAGCAAGGAGTACTTTGATAAATCATTTAACTACTGGCAGACAGAAGTAATTGTCTCCACTAGCAATTTTCACTCATTCCAAGTAAATCTTTAAATTGATATGACTGGTACTGTAGTCAATCATGAAATTGTCAAGATATTCTATCGCTACGGCTTTTACGAAAATCAAAATTATATTAAGACATTTGATGGATACTTCGCCATCCCACAGAGACTTCCCACTATGATGGAGGGTTTCGATTGGTACAGTCCCATGGTGCTATCAGTCTATGATACTCGCGAACATTGGACCTTTAATGAGACTGGAGAAGCTAATAAACTTAATAAAAGATACCTTTAAGGCACTAAAGTACAAATTTAATACATGCTCGGTGGATTCAGCTTTAACAAGGGCAGGGTAGCCTTTGATTGGAATTTCACTTTAACTCGCAATTCCTCGAATCCTTTCCGTAGAATAGGCTTATTAGCTCTTCACAACCGCGATGCTCGAATCCGTGAATTAAGTGTGCATTAAAAGTTTATAATATAAACCCTTCCAGGTATAGTTTCCTCACAGGAGGCGAAATTACGAGCTAGGAACGATTTCAGCTCCTTAGATATTCCTTTTAAGATTATTATCCAAAGTCACCCAGATGATGATTCTTCTTCCTCAATCCCAGGATGGGCCGTTGCACTCATTGTCATCGGAGGAGTAGCTATTATAGTTGGGGCAGGATTTTTCCAGTATCTCAGATTGAAGAAAAGAAGACCAAATCGGGAAAGTTAAGCCGAGAAGAGTTTGCTTGAGCAGGAAGCTGAGGAAGAAAACACCAGATAGAAGGATCCTGATGATGATGACAGTGATGAAGGTTAAGAGGTTGAGGAATAGGATTAAGAGGAAGAGGAAGAAGAAGAAGAAGAAGAAGAAGAAGCTGAAGAAGAGAAGGAAGAAAATGTCACAAAGAAAGATAATTTCTCAACAGTTTTGGAGCAGTAAGCTCCACCATAACTTTTAATAGTGCACACAATGGCTCCCACTGAGAACGAAGAGCACCTCTCTTAAGATGAAAAACCTGTAGCAACCGAATAAATGAAATCAAAAATAGAGTAATGATGAGCTAAAATCTAAAACCCTTACAAATTTTTAATATTTATAGTAAAAAGTATAAATGGATATTGTTTCAAAGTATCTCCTAAAATATTTCACTCATTGATAATATTTTCTTAATGTTATTATTGGCCAACTTGATGATCTGTTTAATACTAACAATATACTATTGCCATAATAATACAAATAGCCTCTCAGATGAAGGAAGACCACCATCCAGTAGTTTCAGTTCTGGGCATCTATTTTTGCACTCGCTGCGAGAATATGATGACTCCTCACAAGGATTGCGGACCTGTGCTTGAGTTCAAATGTCTCAGTTGTGGAATACAGGAACTTGACTTTACAAGGAGAGTCGGTGAAAACTGTATGCTATATAGCAAAGAACTGCAGGCCGGTAAGAATTAAGACACATAGACTCCAAAAAAGAGGACACTATGGATACAGCCAATATACTTGATCCGACATTGCCAACCGTATAAGCTGATTGTCCCGAGTGCGGATTCAAACGTGGCATCTACGAATTGCTTCCTGATGTTGGCTAAACTAAAATCTTGATTCGGATGACCTGTGCGAATGTGATAGGAACTACGGTTAAATGTGGGCATTCATGGATTTTGGACGATAAAATGGAGTTGCACTAAACAGTTCTAATTTAAAAAGGAGACCTGTTAAAAGAGCAATACGACTGATGATTCGATTTACTTTAGTTTTGCAGCCAATAATACAGTTGAGAATAAAGAATATAGTCATCAAACAGTTAAAAATCTTAGCTTTTTGAATCTCGCAAGCATGTGCTATTTTAATAGGTTTTATTCTGATTACAAGTTATTGCCCCAAAGATTCAAAGTTATTAGGTTAAAGTATTTGCTTTTTGCGATGGAATAGGCTCCCTCAGCTGTCAGCTTGTTGCGTCCCACATTCAGATTTGCTAAACTCTTCCACTCAGCTTGACTTAGATTTTAAGCTCCTTCGTCACCGATTTCGTTGTTATCTGTATAAATGATGAAATACATAGATTGAGGCTGACTAGATTATCAAATTTAGTTAAACTAAGATAGTATACTCCACCCTTTTCGATATCGTTCCCCCACAGATTAAGAGTTTTTAAACTGCAAAAATTTCCTTGGCTGAGCTCATGAACTCCATCCACTCCAATCTTATTGCCTCCGAGATCCAAGTTAACAAGATCCTTCCAATTGCCCTTGCGAAAATATTTGCAGGCATTGTCAGTAAGTTTATCCTTAGTTAGGATGAGACTCACTAATTTTTTCCAAGGATATTTGCTTAAATATTTTAGTCCGTCTTTGCCAATGTTTTTCTCACCTAAATCACAATAAAAATACGTAATTAAACTTATTCCTCTTATACACTAACCCATTGGCGAAGTTGATCGAAAATAGTCTGGTATAATTTGATTCCTCCTTGCTCGATTTGACCATTGCGGTTAAAACAGTAGACGTGTAATCCTCTCACGACGTATGAACTTCCTCGTTTTTATATAATAGGTGCTCCATTCAAACCATAGTCTCCCTCCATATTGTATTTTATCAAACCTTTTTAAAGCGCATACTCTCCTTAAAATTTACAAAGACTTATGTGTTTATGATGTTTTGTATACCCCAAGATAAACTGCTATCCACATTCATTGTCATTATCTGTGCAATCAATACCCAAACTGCCATATTATATTGTTATATCTGTGGGGGAATCCAGTTCCAAAAGAGCATAATCTTTAAGGAGAAGTTCATCAAGATTGTTTCCATTTTCCAGTGTATCTTTAAAGCATTGTGGAATATGCACTGATTTAGTATGGAAAGTTAATCCGCTTTAATTAGCACCAAATCCTGGTGTAAAAGTAATGTTCTTCGCCAATTCTTTAGAGTGAATCGAGTAACAGTTATGAGCACAGGTAAGCACACAGTTGCCGCCTATCAAGCATCCAGTCCCATATATTTCTTGATCATCGAGTTCTGCTCTGATTAATCCCACTGCAGTATATGGGTACTCAGTTGAGGAGGATATAAATTTAGGAGAATGAGCTTGTAGTTTCTTGGTATTAACATGATGACCATCAATAAAGCAGCTTTGCTGAAGAATTGATTTGTTGGGTTGTAGGCTATCGGAGCGGCTACGACTTCTTTTAAGAGAGGTGATTTGTAAACTAGATTGGATTCCTTAAACAAAGGGAGTGCGAAATAAAGGTCTAGAGTGTAGAGAATATCCCTATTTAATGCGATATTCTGTGGTTCCCATGATTTTTGCTGTTTTGTCAAATAATATAAGATTTCCAATCACGAATTCTAAAATTTAAGTGGGATATAAAACAGAAAAAGCAGTCCACAACGATGTACATCGGTTTAAGCTTCCCTTAACCTTTCATCAATAGCTAAATCTATTAGTAAAGCCTTCTATTTTTAAGAATTAGAAAATACTAATCTTTATTTAATTTCAACAGCATTCATTTTACTGTTTCAACATAAAACGTTCGCATTTAAATTAAATTTTGTATCCGTAAAGTCAATCGTTATTCTTTAGATCAACCAGCAACCATTATTGCTTTTTTAAAGAATTTAAACATAGGATGACTTAATTAATATTAATATTCATAGAAAAAAGCTTAAGGCATTGATTAAATTATATCAACAAGCATAGGGTTACATCAAGGCCTTCTCCCAGGTTTTATAGCTTAAAAATACAAACCTTTCTCTTTAATATATCAAAATAATAATCATCTATCAAAATAAATAACTCAATACTTTCCAATTATACCAAGATTTTTGTTTTTGTTTTGTGAAAATATAAGATAAATATATTTATCTATCTTTATGCTTTATAATTGTTGTAATCATCAAAATTGACAGTTAAGATAAGATTTTTTATGATTAATTATTCATTCTGGTGAAAGTATGCAACTTCTAACATACAAGTCTCATTTCAAATTTAATTAATAAAATTTCTTTGTTACATACTAACAATTTATTGAATGATATTTAAAATGAATAAAAACTAACATGTTTATTGTCATATCAACCAATATCTATTCTAAATGTGAAATTTATATATCTTCTCAGTTAGTAAAATTATATATAGTTGTGGCTATATTAATATCATATTCAATGGACCTGCGCAATTTCAGAGAATCATCCAAACCCACAAAGGGTAAGACAAACTTCTTTTCGCAAACTTACAAGAGCGCTAAAGATTGGGTGCTCCCTCCCACCAATGATAAGCGAAAAGAACGATACAGTCAATATAAAGATTTTGGTCTCTTTCTCACAGCTGCTGCAGTCATTACCTATTTTCAGGAAGATATCAGTAGGCTCCTATAAATCTAAACCGACCCTTCTAAGCTTATGTGAATGATTAGTTATCTTATTTTATAAGTCAACTCTCAAATTATTGGATTGCATTGCTCTAATTTAATTGGGCCAAATTATGATTTAATGCTTCTTCATGCTATATGAATGAATTCACTTAGAAAAGCTAACGAATGATCTTATATGGTTCAATTGTTATAATAAAAATGATTAGCATAAATTCTATAGTCTTAGTTCTCAGTCTGCAAATCTGGATTTATTGCATTAATCAGCAGTGCACAACGAGCACTCAATGCCCCGGTCAGTCGTCTTGCAGCAATAATTATTGTATATGTTCCCCCGGCTATATTGGAAATTGTAGTACTCAAGCTCAAATCTTAACTTAAAGTCTCGCCCCTGCCCAACTGATAACAAATCAGACAACCTTATTCTCTGTCAACCCAGAGGAACTAAATCACTACATTGCATTCACATTTACTATCTGTCAAAACAACACACAACTTCCAGTTCTCTTCACACTTTGGGGAGATGATGGTTCAATAACTTCCTTCAACTCAGGAGATGCAATAGCACAACCCATGCAGATTACTTTAGGAAGTGGATGCACCAAACTGGTGACTACTACCTACATTTCTTTCGGTAAGCAACCCAATGGACAAGATGACTTACTTATCCTCGGTATCACGGATTATGGAATTTCAACTGGTATAGAGATAGGTGTTACTCAGAAAAAGATTATTGGACTCTATCTTTATCAGTACATAATTATTGCCTTGGCTGCTTTTGTTGGAGTCGGAATAATCATCGCAGCAGTCATTATCCTTATCAGACGAAGGGCTAGGAATAACACTCGGCCTCCAACTATTTTTGCTCAAATAGTCTCTCCCTTTAATAATATTGAACATTTTTAAACATGTTTACCTTCTTTTGCAGCATCTAAATTAGGATAATAAAGATCTAACTGCCCTATCTGTCTTCAACAAATAGAAATGGCGTAAGTAGTACGTCGCCCTCCTTGTACTCACATCTTTCACTCGTCCTGTTTGGATTCTTGGTGCCTGAAAAATTTAAGTTGCCCGGTGTGTCGCAGTGACCTTTCTTTTTCAAATCTTGACGAACCTCGTCGTTCCCGCATGACAGAGTTAATAGCCAATCCTAACCTCTATCAAACTAATTGGTAATAGTAGGCACACGATTCCTGCCAGGCATAACCAATTCAAAACTAAATTTCCAACAATATCCACGAGGGTATGCTTTGATTAGAATCTTATATTATAATACTATAGCCACTCAATTATTTTAGCCTCAATTTTAGAATAGATTTGATTTATACTCATGTGAGGAGATTCTTTATTGATAAATCTCTTTGTATTTTAATTCGCGAACTGAATACATTTTTACAATGCTTTTTATATATTTTCCGGTGTTCTAATAATCTTATTTTTATTGCTTTGATATATATCAATAACGTTTGTCTGCTACCTCATATAATAAATACCGATTATTTACAGTTCTCATTTTCAATATTAGATTTAAATGAAGAGCAAGTAATACGACTACCTCTACAAATTCGTTATGGTGGGCAACTCAGCAGTGGGTAAGTCTTCACTGTTGCTACGCTTTGCTGATGACGATTTCAATGAAAATTACATGATTACCATTGGGGTCGACTTTCGATTCAAGTCGCTTAACATCAACAATAAGATAGTTAAGCTGCAGATCTGGGATACTGCAGGGCAGGAACGCTTTCGTACTATTGTCAATACATATTACAAAAGTACAATAATCACTACTTAGATTCACATGCCGTCTTCCTCATTTTCGACCTAAACGTGAAGGATTCCTTTCAGGATATACGCAACTACTGGATAAATGAGGTTTAAAGTTACACAGATGCTAACGCATTGCTCGTACTCGTCGGAAATAAGGCTGATGCATAGCGACAAGTATCTGAGGAGGAAATAGCACAGTTTGTACAGGATAAGAATTTGACTTACTACGAAACATCTGCAAAAACTGGCGTTAATGTCAAAGATATGTTCATGGGTGTGGCAGGCACTCTTACCGAACGTACTCCGATTCCCTTGGGGCAAAATGGTCGCAAAGGCACTACCTTATAGCAGGTTGCTTCTGATCAATAGGGATTTAACTGGAAGAAAAATTGCTATTGCTGAATGATAAAATATCTCCTATACCTATATTAGTAATAAATCCAAATAGCTGTTATGAGCGAATAAAGTCAGTAGTAATCCACTTGTCGCATGCAGCGTCGCCACATCGCTAGTCTCACGCACTCCGAGATGATCATGCTCAACCTCTAATAGCTACAGCGTATGGGTAGATTTGCATATGAAGTTGTATTAAGCGATGAGGATGAACGAAAGATTTATGCTTATGAGTACGAGGGCAACAGGGACTGTTATCTTTTAATGGTGCCAGGTTGCTTCTATACAAGCACGAAAAACAAGTCTCGGATGTTTGTGGAGATGCTTCTTCTGTGTAGTCAGACTATCTCAGTACCTCTGGCAGGAGACTATTCTTATCAGGTGGAATAACTCCTTAATTTATTCTGCTTGCAGGTAAGACACAAAAAGGGGAAGAATATACTCAAAATATACTTAGCAAACGAGTGTTGGGTGACTTATTTAGACTTTGTCACATTCCAAGCTATTCAATTTAAGGGAAAAAGTTGTAAATAGCTGATCGCAATGAAAAAATCTAATAGTTATCAATACTGTTTAGGCTACTTTAAAGATGATGTTCTGCATTCTATCTTCACTAATTGTGGTGATTAGCATATAGAAGACATTCTTTAAACTGGTTTATCTCAAATTAGATCAGTATACGATCAACTATGCTGCGGATAGAGATTTGATGTGGTTTACTAAATTATGAATGAAACCAATCACAGCTGCAAAGAGTTAGAACGGTAAATTTAAGCTATGGTATTGTCCAAACACATAACTACAGTGGGAGATGAGGAATATTAGGAAATCATTTGTGGGTAATTGACTGACATTGTGACAGATCAAATCAACAAATATGAAAAATAACTGAAGATCGCCAAAGGGTTTCAACAGCAAGCCCTCTTTATCAAAATACTGCAATAACTTTTATTGAAACTAAGAGAGTACAATTTTTAGATTAATGATGAGAAATATTTATTTCTGACTGCCAAAATTATTGAAAAATCGTATGATTTGCAGGAGGGTAAGATTGTAAGTTTAAAGAAGGAAAATGACTAACTGGAGAAGATTTTAGTGCTGAAAGATAAAGAGATTTAGCAGTTAAATAACTAACTAGAGGAAATACTCAGTAAAAAAGTGGAAACAGCAACAGAGCTCGAGGTCATCACTGAAGAGGCAGAGGAGAAGGAAGAAATAAAGTCAGATTTACTGAAACAAATTAATAAATTAAAATAATCGCCTCCCCTCACACTTAAGGATATTAAGGAACCGCTGCAGGTCATAAGCACCAATATTATTACTCCAGTAAAGGCAGGAAAAGCTCCTTTTTCGAAGGTAAAAGCGAGATAAAATCCTAAAAAACGTGAAATAGAAAGTAAAACTTCGCTCAAAAATTTAAAGATAAAATGATTTATGACCTATCATACTACGTAAACCATAATCATCATGTTATCATCAATACAGTTCAAAATTCTAAATCCAGAAACAAAAATTATAATATCAATCTCTTCAGTTAATATACCTTTATTTAATTTAATTAGTTTTCATGATGAAAAGGTAAATCAAGCAGGACATTGGCTGGTTTTGCGCATTTAAAAACTCTTTAGAGCACCCAGGTAGGTAAATATTATGCCTAGTACTGTCATCGCATGCCATATTTGATGACTGTGCCCACACAGATTGTACTTCCCCGGATTATTGCGTTCAGGACATCTGACAGCATAAACGTATAATCCTGTCAAATAAGATGCCCCTAGTAGCAGCATATAAGGTAATGATGGTGAAAATTCATAAGGATCGCCATAGTTGTTAAAGACTAGTTCATTAATCAGGAGGTGTGCGATAGGGATGAAATTGCTAAGTCCGAACCCACCGAATAGCATTGCCTTATATTTAATGTTTTCAGGTCGATGAACCCATTAAAATAGGCAAATGATAAAGATAGTAACGGCAATGATGATAGTGCACGTCATATAGAGTATAGCAACTGCAAAGTGACAATACATTCCATAGTAGAATGGAGGAACAGTGCTGCCTGAAATCAGGAGATTAACGCCAGCGTAATCAAAGCGGTTTGTTATTGTATAGGTTCCTAAATTAAATAATGAATACTGCTAGACATAGGGTAGAAAAGATGAAAACACGTGCTAAACAGCAAACAAATGGCTGCTGATGCAAGGAAAACGAATATAGGCCAGCGGGATATATGGTGAGGATTGGGCAGGTGCTCGTAGAGCTAAATATATTGGAAATCTTAGGAATCCATCGTTTTCTTAAGGCTTGAAACTGCATTTTTAAGTTATGTAGTCCAAGAATTATCTAGTCTTTCGTTAAGTTCTTAAACGAGCATTGGAGCTAAGGTTTATTCGAATTGAAGCTTCATCATTTCAAATTTGTTAATATTTTGAGAAATTATCTCTTTGACGTTGGTTCTGATTGCCTCGGCCTGCTCTTAGATTATAGTCTGCAGTTCGGCCGAACTCTACTGCATTTTAACTGTAAACTGCTGATAGTTGTTGAACACTGCTTGCTTGAATTATTCCAGTTCCAGTTTGGTCTGTTCTGAGAAGGTGTCGTAGTCAGCAAGAAGAGTTAAGTTATTGAGTGTTTAAGTGTAGATTTCCACCGCTTTCTTTATTTCGGTTTGACACTGATAAAAAGACCTGCTCATAGCTTAGGCGCTGAGCATCAAATAAACCGATATTAGCAACCCGATCAGGATGATGGCAGGCAGAAAGTGGCTCCAAATGTTCACACTTTCGTTGTGGACCATAAATAGGCTGCGTAAAATTTTACCAGGAGTGTTGAAATTGATACGGTATCCATGAGTAATGTGATCATTATCCTTCATGTATTCGGGAGCTACCGAATAATGACCAATGAACTGCTGCTTGCCTCCCTTTGCCGGCTAGTCACCGGCAGCAGAGGTTTCTTCTTCCTCAGTCATCTAAAATTTAAATTATTATCAAAAAGGTAAAATCAATGATATTGCTAATATTACTAAGCCTTTAAAATTATGTTATGCTATTTTATTTTTGCTGGTCAAAAATACTTCGCTTTAATTTTTAAATTTTAATTCATGGCAAATCAGATAATGATAAATATTACTAAATCAATGCCAAAGATATTGCATAAAACCTGAAATAAATAAACATCAATTTTTTTACGCAATTTTTAAAAATCAAGAATTAAAAAAGAAGAAAAATATCTTATTTTTATTCAAAATTAAAAAACTATGAAGAAGAATTTATCAATTTTGAAATTGAAAAAACACTAATTATCATAGTTTCAGATATAGATGATATTGGCATTTTAATATTTTATTCATATAAAAATGCGCTTCGATAAATCAAGCAGAAGATAATCAAAATATAGAAATGATAGTGTTTCATGAACCAATAAAGCTTGGTTTATTAATAGGAGATAAGATCTGGGGATGAGTACCAAACCTACTGGTCTTCTGATTATTTTGGAGGCTGAAAATTGATGAATACTTATATAATTTTTGTATTCAAATATTTTAAGTGTACTTTATTATCAATCAAATAAAGCACAATATGAGGGTCAATTAATTTATTAGGAAGTGCAATTGCATGGCTACTTCAGCTAACAAATATTTTATCGATGATCTGCTAAAAGCCTCGTGATTATTGGTAACTCTAGCAAATCAATACCAAATCATATCAACTATTCATACCATTTGCTAAGATAAGAACTTTTTGAGTTATAATTTTGAATTAATCTTATCATATTTGCTGCTGCTGTTTTTTAGCCTTCATGAGCTCCTTTAGACTAGGACCTTTGGCTTTCTCCTACTTTTCTTTCAACTATCGCCTCAAAGTATTGGATTCCTCTTCCAGCAATTCACCAGAACTGTTAATCTTTACCTACAACTGTTCTTCCCCGACCCTGTCTTTCAGTCCGCGTAATATTTATCGGGCCTTCTTCTGTACGAAAGCCCTCTTGCCATTCAAATTTCCAGATAAACTCTTCAAGAATTTGCCATCAACCTCCCAGCCTTTATTGTTTTCCAACATTTATCCAATCAACCTAATGGCTAATTATGAAATTATACCATTGAGGGCTTGTGTTTGCTGACAAAGTTCCTCCAAAGCCCAAGGATTCCACTTAAGAGGAATTAGATTAAGTCCCTTCAGGGCCTGACTTTTAATGAAACCCTTTTAGCTTACTGATTTACCAATTAATGAGGCTACAATGGGTCTGATAATCTCGCTCTAGAGGTTACCTAAATTTTGAAACTCGATTATTTCAGAAAGGAGAGTCAGTGCTTCCTTAGAGTTATTACTGCGGAGGTTTTACACCTGAGCAAGAATTTGCTTATAATTATTGGGGAGAAGTTAGTTGAGGAAAAGAGAAGAGTAGTATCGGTTGGCTTGACGGAGATTGGCTGAATATTATGGCGCGTACTGAGTGTTTGGAAGTGGACGAACCAATCTTTAGATTCAAACCCGAGGCTGATGCTCCCCTGAGAAACGGCCTGTGAGGAGGGGATGGGCAGTTTATCGTAAGTCACGTATTCGACTTTATCGATGGGCTATTCTTGCATCTAATTATACACAACGCATTCCATTCCAATTTGAAATCAAATTAAAGATATATTTCTTGTGCCTTCCGATTACTCCTTCCAAGAGTATTTTTATACATATTCTTTATTCACAATCTGCCCGCTTGATTATTAACCTAAATTGATTTGAATAATATCAACGTTAAATGTCGCAAAGAGAACCCTCTGACCAGAACTATGGCAGTGTACGTAACTCCACTCGTACTGAGCGTGTTTTTAATGAGCGATAGGACTTAATACGGCCTCAACAGACCGATAGGCAACTTCATGGCGACTCTCCTACTCGGCATGATGTGGAATTTTATGTAAGAAAAGTAAACCGCTACGAAGTGGAAATTGCCCGCTTGTAGCATGACCTTAGTGTGACTAAATTCAAACTTTCGAAAGCAGAGGACTACCAAATCAAATATGATCTTCTATTCAAGGAGAACCAAACTACTGTTACGAACTTCCTAGACAACAGAGACTAGTTAGAAAAGGTTAAAAGAGATTTAGATCGTGCTTTACTTTAGCAGGATAACGCAAATCAATCGATAAGGAACTTGCGCGAGGAAGTACAGACAGAGAAGAGAAACAACTAAAAACTAAGGGGAACAGGATAAGAACTAAGAAATAAAACCACCAATGATGGTTAGGAAGAGCGAAAGGCGCTTAAGGAGGCCTTTGACAAGGAGCTAGAATCCGTTAAACGTGAAAATAGAGATTTGCAGGAAAAAATGAAAAGGGAAATTGGTTAACTCAAGGGAACCATTGTCCTAAAGGAGACAATTGAAGGTGCTCTCAATACGAAACTTGAACATATTAAACAGGAAAAGAACTCAGAGATCACCCGCCTCAAAGAGTTAGCCAGTTAACTCAGAAATTAACTAGGAGATACGCACAGTCACAACTAGGATAAATCTCTTGCAGGTCGTTCTCAGCTCATTAATGAAACAGAGGACAGAATCGGTAATGTGCGAAGGCTAGGACAACTTATTGAGGAAACCCTAATGGAGGAAATAAGTAACTTGAATCAAACTTTGAATAAAAAGAATGATGAAATAAAATTTCTTTTATAATGTGATAAACGACAGCTCTAAAGTCACGAAAGCTCTGAAAATTCATTAAGACAGTTGGTGGCTAAACTCTAAGATAAAATTTTCATCATTCAGCGAGAGAATTAATTAGAACTATATGACACAATGGCTCGATTGAATGCTCAGTATGATTAAAACCTAAGAACAGCCAATGCAGAATGGGATGAAAATAGATTGGCCCACGCAGCTATTGTTGATTCCTTAAAAAGATAAATTGAAGATCAAAAGAATGAGATTGATTTATTGGAATTGTAGAACCGCAACCTATAGACGCAGCACAAGCAATTAGCATCAGATCAACAGCATTCTGTACAGATGCTAAGCCAAAAAATTATTGCAATGGAGATTGAAAGAGATAACTAACTGAAAAACTACACTACTTCAATGAAACAGATTGAGGATGATGCAAAGAGCAAACTTGACGATCTACACACAGCGATTATAAACAAAAATTCAGAGACAGATATTCTCAATGCTCAGATTGCCTTAAAAAATGGAGAAATCTCTCATTTGCTCAAAGAAATCAGTCGGCTCAGGGATATAAATCGCCAAAAGATGAAGCAGTTGTAGTCCATCAATGCCGCAGAGCAAAATGCTCTTAATAATTAGATAAGCGCATCCAAAAAGAAAATATTATAATTAAAGCGTAACTTGCATTAGCTTGAGAATAAGAATGCCGATGACGAAGCAGAACATCTATTGCAAGTCGGAATGACAAGACAAGAATTACAATCTCAGAAAGAAGCTAATGAACTATTAAATACTCGTAACGCCTTCTTGACAGAGTGGTGCCGCGAACTATAACGTGATCTGAAAGCAGAGCGTGTTGGCAATGTAAATATTCTGCATGATACCACCTTGTCCAAACGAGAAAATGTGCAACTGCGCGAAGAAGTAAGGGTAGAGCTCGAGGCACTGAAGAACAAAGAAGTCGAACAGATTCGTAATGTACATCAACTCGAGAAGGCAAGACTGGAAAGTTAATTAGCTAGGAGATAGCATGAGCTCAGGGACAAAAAAGAAGAACTTGGAAGATTATTGGTGCAGTACAAAGCTTTATAGGCTAAGGTAGGGAAATCATCCAAATTGAGTCGCAGCGCCGAGGAAGAAGGCAAATGCAGGGCCACACTTGAGGCTGAGATCCTGCTGACAGAGAACATCTTCGACGCAATAAATCGCCCATGATATCTTTATCTTTCATTTCGATATTCATTATTAATCATTAATAAGTATTCTATGTAAATGCCCTCACATTTATCTTCGAAAATTATTTTTTATTAGATTGCAAATGAAATATTATGTTTTTCAAAACATGCAGTTTTATATTGACATTTCGCGTCGATGAGTGCTTTACTCAATTTTATAAATCGGTTATTGATCTATTAACTCAAACTATATGGAGAATTTGAAATGAAGAAGGAAAGTTTCAAAGAAAAGTTAGGTCCAATTGCAAGACTAAAAAGGGGCGCGACTATTAATCTATAACATTTGGACCCTGATCTTAAGGAAATTCTTGTACATCAAGTTAAAAAAACGAAGCGTATTAATTGGATTGTCAACAAGGGAAAGTACAAAACATGGAAAATGAAAGACTTTCTTTCTTTTGTGGAATAGACCAAAATATTTAAACTATAGATGAGTACCCTTGATATTATTTCAGTGAAGAACTATTAAAAGAATATTATCAAAGATATTCAGCATATCAAGTTCACCGATTTGCAGTATATTAATCTGTAAAATAATTGGATTACCAATTGCGAACCAATCATCTACATCGATGCTCCCAGTTTGAGGTGGATTAACCTTAAAAACAATTAAATTGCAGAAATGAAAGCATTTCGTAAATTGACCTTCCCCTCATTCAAATCACTAAGGATCAATCTTTGTGCATGTAAATATTTTATAGTTCAGTTATTACTAATTTTACTGAGCTCAATAACTACAACAGGCATAACTTCATTGTTGCAAAATAACTTATTAGAAATCATTCAGGAAGTGTATTTTCAGAACGGATTAAGTCGATCCTTAATAAGCGTAAGGTTTTTTATGAAACTTCCGGAGAAGATAGTGAAAGTGAGGATTGATTCTATAAAATAATGTTCACTGAAACAAATGTTCTATCTAGTCGAATGAAAATAACTTAGTAATTTCATTCCTAAGATATTGTTGATTATTCACTTATATAAACTAAAATACAATGATTGAAATGGTTGAAGCCCCCTTTAAGCATTGCGCAATACCTAATTTCCTGGATGCTCAAAAATATGCACAGCTGGTGGAGGCCTACAGCAAATTAAAATTCTATTAAAAAGAAAGTGATCTCTTTCACTTCTTTCAAACATATGAGTTGGTTGATGAGCCTTCTATTTCCTTTTTTAAGGAAGAACTCAGCAAGCAATTTGCCAAACTGATCGACCTGAAGGATACAAGTTACAATATATTCGCATCCTATTACTTTGAGGGAGATTATCTTTTGTGCCACGATGATGTGATTGAAGACAGGAAATTCGCTTTTTCTTACTACCTCGAAGACCATCCCACCGCAGATCTCATTTTGTACGATGAAACTGCAACAAAAGAAGCCAAACACATTAAAGTCACTAAAAATACTCTTGCCATCTTCTAAGTATCGAATGTCTCTCATCATGAAGTTGCCTGTGCCAAATCAAGTGGTAGAAAAGCAGTCACTGGATGGTTAAATGTTAAAGGGCTGGGAAAAGACAGAGTTGTAAAGACTGCATCGTCTTTTCAGACTATAGTGCCCAAATAAATGACTAAATTTCCTTTGTAATAAAATTTGTAAGATGAGTAATACTATCACTTTCCTCAGATTGAGTACCCCTTTGAGGCATAATCTACTAGTGTTGCTGGTCCTTTCTATGAGAGAAAGGCAACTCGCCTTATTCTCAAAAATAATGTGGTATTTGATCTGAAAGGCTATTCACTCTTTAGCGCTGATTTCCTCAAGTTCGAAATAGGCGACTACATTTTACTGAATGATCCAATTAACAGTCTCGATGAATCAGTTCTGGACGTATTCATTATAAAACTACCTGAAGGTGTTGAAGATAACAGCGATAATTTAATTCAAATTGTTGATGAGAATGGCAGCATCAGTGGAGGAATACCGGCCATCACTGATAGCGTTTTCATTGTGCATCGCAATAAAAAAAACTATTATGTGGAAAGAGCAGAGCAATCCTTTTTCTTAGGGCATCTTATTTATCAAAAAAAGGGAAAGGGAAAAACCACTCTAAAGTCTGTACCACACTGTTCCAATAAAATAAGATCGTTGAGGCAGAAATTAGTCAAGCACATTAATGAAGAACGTGATGATAAAGATAAAAGAGAAGTTCCTACAGGTTCTGAAAAGACAAAACATATTAAAAAAGATTCTTCAAAAGGAGGCAAATAGCCAAAGAACAAAGTTGTTAACAAAAAATGATCCTGATTATGATAGCACTCAATATAATTGATTTACTTATAGATTTATTCTTAATAAAATGGATGGTGCACTATTTATTTTTACATATTCTTACCCTTCTTTATAATTCAAATAATTGTGTATTCTATTTAAATTAAGGATGTCAGTGGAACCATAAACCTAAGAGGACTATATTAAGCACGTGTACGAACAGGCCGCAAAACAAGATTCACAAAAAGTTCTCAGTCATGGCTAAATCTTATTAAAGTATGAACAAACCAAAAGCTATTATCAAAAACGGCAATGTTTCTATACAGTTTTACTGTTGACCTTGCTAATCAGTTACGCATTTGTAAAATTATGCCCTTAGTGAATTAAGTAGATTCAAGGAACTCATGATTCTCATAACTTTAAATAAGTAATTAATATTTTCGAATCATATCTTTCATAAATCTTTCACGACAAATATATATAAACTGGATAAATTATCATTAGGCTCGAGGATAATGGCCTATTATGTGCTAATAAATTCAATCTTTATTAGCTAATTAATAATTTAATAATGATACGTGGCAACATCAACTCAATCGCTGTTATAGGCGTTCTTATTGTTTTGGCTTGCAGCGCTCACTTTCAACAACTATCCATTGTCTCAGTTGAGAGGACAGTCAACCTTGCTGGACTTTACCCCACTGAGGCGGTCAAAATCCATTTCAAAGCTAATGAAGATGAAGTTTCTCGCTTTTCCTATCTGATCCCTTTGGAATATGACTCAAAAATATCCATAATAGGCTTCACGAAAAACACAAAAGACAAAAGAATGCTTGCATTTTCTCGGAGCGTTTATATCTATGTATTATTCGAGTCATTCAGGAAGGAACTACCTTTGCGCATTATGAAGTGACTTTGCCCAGTAACTACCAGATCGGGGAGGAAGGAGAACTTCTTATCAATATTTTGTTCATCAACCGCTATGTCAATTTGCCTTCCAGTATATCACTGAGTGAGGATCAGCGTCTACAATATGCAGATACGAAATTTTTAGTGTCACCCTACTAAATATAATCTCAAGAGAGTACATATCGCTTTGCTAAAATTCTGTACTAAAATTGATAATATAGTGAGCATGATAGTGATGGAGAGAAGAAAGGTTTGGGGCAAGTCACCTTCTCCGAGAAGAGGACTTCTCCTTTCAGCGTAACAAAGCACATTGTCTTCGGAGTTAACAACAATCCACAAGTTGTGTTTACTGAAGTTCAAAGGACTATTGATGTCTCGCACTGGGGAAATGTTGGAATCATAGAAAACTATAAGATGGTTAATACTGGCCCCTCCCTTAAAGGAGAATTTTCAAGAGTAACATATGGTTCTAGAAGCCAAGCTGATGCAAAAAATGCTTTTAGAGGTATCTAATTCGATCTCCCCTATGAAATTTGGGGTCTATACTATTTGGATGAGGTAGGTAATATCTCAACCTCAAAAGCCTACAGAGACGATTCATCTCGAAAAGTTCACGTAGCTCTGCAGCCCCGTTTTAGTCTCTTAGGAGGATGGAAATCTAACTGGTAGATGGGTTACAATATAAAAACAGGGGACGGTGTGCTTTTCCATGATGGAAATAAATTTGAACTCAATGTAAAGTTGGAATATGCACTTTAAGAAATAATTGCTGAAGATTTTATTGTTAAACTAATTTTACCTTCTGGCTCTGAAAATGTCAGGATACGTATTGGAGGCAAGGACTACGACATGAATCTTGTGGAAGTTTCTACCAGCGAGGGATATCTTGATTTCAATGGAAGACCCACCTATATTATTAGCAACTATCATGGAATCATCAAGGATAGGGAAGTGCAAGTGCTCTATGATTATTCACCAAGCGGCGTGTATCAAAAACCAATCAGTCTGTTTGTGATTATCCTCGCCCTATTATTGGTAGCTATCTTTGCTTCAAGATTTAAACTCGAGGCCTTCGCGGAATCAAAACGCAGCGAATGATGTCATGATGAACTGGTCATAATCTTATTAATTTATAAAATAAGTAAATATATTTTCTCAATTTAGAGACTCTGCTTGTTATATTGTTTATAAAACATCCTTTGATTTGATATTATTAAATCATCGAGGGCTAATATTTTGAGTTCCAAATAGTTGGCTTTTGTATTTCATATAGCTGGTATGGGTAAATTGATCTTTTTTCTTATTAAGGATGTCTTATATTTGTTTATTTTTTTAGAAAGATTCATAACTTTTCTTAAAGTAACACTCTTGCAGTAATGCACTGCTGCTGTATATCGTAAGCAGGAGTTCTCCCACAATAAAATTTTAAAGGCTACTCTTCTCATTAATCCACATAGATTGCGAGAAACTAGCAGTTGCATTGATAATTGAAGCCAAAGATAGCTCATACTATATTTGCTGTGGAAGATAATTCTGAATGATGTCTTTGCTTAATTATGTATCGTATTTTCTGGCATACTCTTAAGTCACTTCATGCAATTTTATTACTCTCATCTCAGTGTTTTATCCTTCATAACGAATTTTCTGAGTTTTAACTTCATCATATACTTAGTGTAGAATCAGTACGAGAAATTTTCCAAGGATTGCATAGTGAAGCTTGTCATTCTGCTCCTTAAGACAAGTTAATTCTTTAAAACATTGCAAGTACTTGAAAATTAATCTACAGTAATGGAGCAAACTAACACATTCCTTAAAAGTAATCTGATTTGAAATCAGATATTGTTTTCTTCTGGAGTGAAAAATTTGGATTGATTGTGTATTAAGAGTTTCATTCACAATAGCTAGAGGAGAGCGAGTAGTCAAAGCATTATTATTCATCCGATTACTGACTGAATTGCTTCTCTTTGGTGGGCTATAAGATGATGTCGGTACTATTGATGTATTTATATATATATTTTTAGTTGGAGAAATATTTTTAGTTGGAGATGGAATATTTTGATTTGGGAGGACTTGAATGAAGTTATTATATTGATGGAATGGATGAGAAGTTTTGTTAAAACAAATTTTATTTAAATTTTCATTTTTATTTAGCGAACTGCTGCTAGGAATCGACTCATATTGAGGCGTAAAAGCTGATTTTAACTTTATTTTGTTTCTACCTCGACTATTTTCATCAGAATTGGTGGTAATCACTTTATTTCCATAGGATTTTATTGGAGAGCTAAGTTGGATACCAATATTTCCACCCTTGTTGTATTGCAGCGCATGTTGAAGATAAGGAATATTCATTAACTAAACAACTGTTGGTCGTTTATCTTATCGCACTGAGAGACAGGATAAAATTAAGTCTTTTGCATCATTAGGAAGATCAAGCTGGAGCTGATTTCGCTGTAATGGTCTAACTATAGATTGCCGAAGCTATTATTGGCTTTTACAATAACTAAAAGGAGTATGTCCATGATACAGCTCGTAAACAATAACTCCAAACGACCACACATCAGTCTTCAGCCCGTATATATTATCAATAACGCCTTAAGGAGCCATATATAGAGGAGACCCAATATTTAAATCTTTAAAGTTTTTCCTGCCTTATGAACTAACATACGTGGAATGCAATGCAAATCCGAAATCTGCAATTTTAGCCACTCCATTGTGCATGAAGATGTTGGCAATTTTCAAATCTCGATGTACAATATTCTTAGCAGAAATGTACTGAAGTCCCTTATAGATGTCCGCGACAATGGTCCTAATTTCGCTGTCCTCCATCCTCTGTTTTTTCTTAAACTTGCTTTACAGATCCCCTTCGTTACAGAGCTAAGTGATGATATAACAGTTTCTATGACTGGTAAAAACTTCAAAGCATCGCAGGACATTCGGGTGATTCATTTCTTTAAGGACTTCAATTTCAGAGAAGAGTAATTGTTATAGTTTCTCCGATTTTATAGAATTAAGTTCGACAATTTTGATGGCTACTTACTCGTCTGGATGGAAAAAATTGTACTGGTGACTGTATTGCATGCCTTAAAACATTTTGAAAAATTGCCTTTGCCTAGGAAATCTGAGTAGTTAAACACGTAGTTCTATATTTTTTTACCAGTGTGTGGACCCGATTCATTCATTTCTCTTTATTCTATTAGTACAACGAGTAAAATATGAACTTATAAATCATACCATATAATAATTAATAATAATGGAAAGGATTTTGCAAATTAACAAAGTGTGGGTTCCAGCCATTAAAATAATTTTTGCAAAGGGAAAAGAAGAAAATTAATTTAATTAATTTTGTATACAATTTTATATTTTGTTTTATCTTGATCCTGTTCACCAATTCTTAATGATTTATTTAATAAAAATTATTTTCTTGATGCTTATCTTCTTAATTGTGATTGATCAATCGGAGCCAACTCGACTACCTTCATATAAATCGATAATAATGCTGATTACTCTTAAAATATTGTATCAAATTGTTTGCTCCCAACCTGTATTCAATCTCAGCTTTTTAAGTTTTTGTTTATTTTAAATTGCTATTATCATATCTTTTTGAATAATAGTTGGTCCTTTTTTTAAATTTTAATCGCCTTCAAATTAATATCTATATTTACAATAAGATGAACTACAAATCAAATTTCGGAAATACTCAAGACTATTACGCCTCTCAGAAAAACCTGGGATACAGTAACGTCTCCAGAGGCTATAATCGAGGCATTTCTCCTGTCAGAAGTAATATGTTTTGCCATTTCAGATGGACTCGATGAGCATGGGGGAGGGTTTGGTGAAGTTGAATTTATGCTCTAGAACTAGCGAAAGAAGTTCAGATAGGCCAAGGACCGTTTTTAGATGGATCTGGACAACTAACGTAAGAAGAGGATCTAATTCTAAAATAAATTGATCAAACTTAAAGATGAATATAGTCGCAAGTAGGTCCTTCTTTCCGAGAGTGATTTCAAAATCAATAATCTTCTTCATCAAAATCAAGATTTGTCCATTGAAAACGATCGACTCAAGAACTAACTTGGTCGGATCGAGGAACTTTATGGAGGAAAGATTCAATAACTGGAAACCCAGTTGCAGTTGGAGACCAAAAACTTTGAAGACACCACCTTGCAATACAACTAGGAGTTTGATAAATTCAAGAAGGAGGGGCAGGATTATGTGGAGCAATTAACCTTCGAGATGGAGAGAAAAATTAAGGGATTGGAGTAAAAAGGGAAAGCTTCTGAAATGCTGAAGAGGGTATCTAAAAGATAATTTAGGATTTTACTGTTGAGAATAAAAAGTTGAACGATTTACTGATTTCAAATCGATTACAGTTCGAAGAACAAATCAGGGATATTAAAAATAAAGCCCGGGATGAAGAGATTAAGAAGGCTCAATATCTTACCAAGTCTTATGAACAGAAGTTAAAGGTTGTTGAAGATAGCAAGGAGGGTCTTAATCGAAAAATTCAAGAGTTGATGCGAATTGTCCAAGACAAGGACAGCAAGTTGATGGAGGTTGAGAGGGATATGAAGACGAAATCGCCAGAGTAACTCAGGATCGTAATGATATTCAGGAGCAAATTCCTCAGCTAAATTACGTCATCTCCAAATTGAAAAGTTAACTTACTGACAAGGATAACTTGATTGGTAGATCAGTAAATGATAATGATTCTGAAATCAAGATACTGAAGCAACAACTGGAAGGCAAGAAACAAGAAAACAATCAACTGCAAGTATCAATTCGAGAGTTACGAATGGCCATAAAGTAATTGTAAGGCGATTCTGAAAGAAAGAGGAGATAGCTCGCCTAGCGATGCTACTCTCTCGAAATGGAAGCTCGTCGATACAAGTAAGAGTATACTCGTTTGGCTGACATCCTAAAAACAAAGATCAACAGCACAATTGATAACGTTTCTTACACCAAGAAAGAAAAATGATATCATTATCTATAAACATGTAACTTAGCATCTTTGGGACTTGAATTGATCAATGTTGATGAGCGTACTGAAACTGGTACATATTGTTGGTTTTAAACTCTTCCATAATTATGGCATTGCTAACTATAATCTTAAACTCATTTTTTGTTTATGATCAAAAGGATAGGCAAAAATATCCAATAAAAAAAATTGATTATTTGTAGGAGTGATTGCTTGTTTTTTATAATATTTAATAATAAGTTTATGAATAATTAGCAAAATAATTTTAATGAAAATTCCTTAGTGTATGGCTTCTACTGTGAACAGACTGACATCTTTTATGCCTTTGATACTGAACAACAATACCTATAATTTATCGATTGGTTAAAATAACAGTTGGCTGGCCAAGCAAAAGATATAGTAGAAAGTTAATTATTTGTCAATTTAGATCATAATGAAACACTGAATGGTGTGGCTTTAGATTATACATGTCTTCTGCATAAAAATGAGCTTTTAAAAAATACAATTAAGTTCTGAAAGCTTATAGTAAAATACAAAAAATGATCTGCATGCAGTTTATTGAAGACTTTTCTTTATTAAACATTAAACATGTTGATATTGCAGAGAATCTTCTCATTTTGTTTTTTAAAGACTAAAGTTGAAGACGTTTTTGCAAATTATAAAGAAGAGGAATAATTTAAATCATTATTCATTCTCTTAGGAATAAAACACACCTAAAGCTATTCTATTGCTATCATAAGTATATTTAATGCTTTTTGATTTATTTTAATACAGAACAAGAACAAAAAATATTGAAACGGATTTTTTGTTTATTGATAATTAATAAGGGATATAGTTCACCTTTACCTTTATAATTATTTATTACTTTACTATCAGTCAATAATAATCAGTTGGACAGGTAAAACAGGTCATTCTGGGCCTCTACATTGGGTTCAAAGTCATCCATCTTTTCCTTTCTAATCCACTCCTCCTCCACCTTCATCATTGAGCCTCCCATCATTTTGTTGCCGCGATTTTCTTGCTAATCTTCGATTTTGATTTAAAGTTCCATTTGGTTGATGGATGGAAAGCTGAACATAAAACACTTCTCTTCCTTGCCGATTTATTCTATCTAACCACTGCAATTTTGAATCTTACTTGTAATTTATCTGAATTCTACTGGTCTGTTTGAACTAAAATCTGAGTTAACTTAACTCTTTCTTGATTATGTATTTGGCTATTTCTCTACAATAGCATTTTTTACTTCTAGTGGGTGATAGCAAATATCATAGTTTTTCTGAATATATGAATAAAATCTGTTTTTGATTTTGTTCTCAGGTCGACCAGGTAGATTCTTGCTGATTTACGACCACCTTCTACCGATTTTTGTGTAGAGCTCAATTATTTTTCTATCTTATTCATCTGACCAATCTTCTTTCTTAATCATTGGATCCAACTTGTTGATGAACCTTTCTCTAATCTGTTTACCTGTCTTCGATCCCAGCATTTCAGACAATAATTTCCAATTTTTTCCAATTTTTTTCATCAACTTCCGAATAGTTTCATCCTCTTCCTCCGACCATATCTTATGATGTGCGTCGAGCTGAGAGAGTCTTCTATAGCGATGTAAACATTGATTTTAATTGCGTTCTGTCATAAGAGAAGCGATAACAGCCCACTTTTTAGGATAAGCATTATAAAGTTTCATAAGTTGTTAATCCTCTTACATTGTCCAAGTTTTTACATGTCTCTTCTTTGAATGCAGGTGCTTTTGGCGGACCTACATGTTGACTTGAACACCATCATAGCGCTCTAGTAACAAGGTAAATTGACCCTCAGCTTTTTCTTCCATTTGATTTATTATAGAAGAAGAATGAAGCACAAGTTTAAAATATTTGACTTTCAAAAAATTACAAAAGAAAATTAAAAAGCTGTCGACAACGAATGTATAGACTAAAATAATATTGAAGGCCTATCCACTAAAGGAATATGATTAGTTTTATAAGATCGGATAATTCCTTAAATTCTATTATTTCAATGGAATAAAATAAAAGAAGACTATAGCATTTTTGAGATTGAATTAAAATATAAAATCTCAATTAAATCCATCAAAATGCAAGTATTTAATTAAATAATTAGCGAAATAGTCAGTCTACATCCTAAAATACACAAAATAAGAATACAAAAGTTATCTAAGAAATAGAAGTTTTCATAAATTCATAATTAGGTTTTAAAATAGCATAAAATGATTAAAAAAATGATTAATTTTATGGAATATATTGATTTTAGTGTATCTGTAATAAACTACATTCTGATGCTAAAACAAAAGTAATTAGATAAAACAAAATAGCTTAATGCTATTTATTTTGAGATTGAATTAAAAATCAAATATAGATAAATGTTCCGTCTCTGCTTTCCAAGAAATATAATAAAAATTAGATATATTATTACGAAAACTATTCAATCATGATAAATCATCAACATTCATAATCACAATATTTTGTATCATCTAATTTTTTCATTCTATTAATTAATTTTTATTTATTCGTTTTCTGTTATTTATTTTAATTTTTTATTTAAAGGGTCTAAAATAAGAATAAGTTTAAACCTACCATTACCTTCTTCTTGTTCTATCTTTAGCTGAATACTTTAATTTTCTCGGTTAGACTTTGCTTAATAGTTTAATAATTGATCTATTCTTACGTTTTAAGGTTGTTGGGATAGATAGATCTCTGCAATCGTGATTATAAATAAAAAACAGATTTCATCTACGATTTCCTAATAAGTAAGACAAACCTCTTTTGATATTTAATTAAAAATTAAATACTAGTTACCACCAGCCATTCTCTATTGTTTTTTGAAAAAATCAAAATCATGAACTAATCAATTAATTTTGATTTTTTTTCAAAAGCTGGAAATCTAAGTTTGAGAGATTTTTGCACAGCGAATCTAATTGATCATAAATCTATTATAAATTAATTTGAGGTTTATGATTTTTCAAACTAAAATGTTAGATATGAATCATTAAACGGATAAATATATTTATTAATCATTTTTTATATAACTAGAGCTACAAGGATCATATTTTCTGCTATATATAAATATATAAATTTATCCATTAAAAAGTTCTTCATTTAAATCAAATAATCGCCATCACATTTTTATGGAAAAGATAATTACTTTCGAAGATGATAGAACAATGTGTAATTTGGCGTTGAAATATGTCAAAGCAAAATTGTGTATGCTCTAACACGCATGTCTAGTGATTTATCCTATTATTTATTATTTAGGTAAATATATATCCTCGTAGTTCGTGTTTTTTTGATACCAATTTATTTTTTGCG
>Ga0302186_10000422_pt1 | contig 37730 bp, 21 predicted proteins | sample II_Bog_E1_2_FD_198782 | JGI IMG/M metagenome (GOLD analysis project Ga0302186, IMG submission 198782) | Peat permafrost microbial communities from Stordalen Mire near Abisko, Sweden - II_Bog_E1_1 | ecosystem: Environmental > Terrestrial > Soil > Wetlands > Peat | place: Sweden: Abisko... | reverse complement strand
AATATGAGTTATATGTGATATTTAAAATCATATCATTAATTAAAATTATAGATAAATATTATATACTACAGAGTAAGTGCAAAAAGTTTATTATTTTGAGAAAGTTATTTTTTTCCAATTTTAAGATAATAGTGGATATGAATGAGTTAATTAATTTATTTAAAGAAGAAAAATAATAAAATATTTATTTCAAGTGTAAGAAGGAAAATAATTATCATGAAAAGATAATGAAATATCAAAAATAAATGAAAAAATAAATATCCCAATTATATTATTGCATTAATCACAGATAGTTACCTAAAAATTAAAGATAGACCATTCTTCATAATAATGTATGGTTAATTCTATTCATGGAAAATGTTATTAATTATCTTAATAGGTGATTTGTAAATGTAATATTCAACTTAAAAATAAATTTGAAAAAAAGTAAAATGATAATTCTATCGGATGAAATCTAGCCGCCATTTTTTTATAAGCAGCTGGCAATAAGCAGAGGGTTGCTTGACAAGTATTTTAAGCCCGACAAAGACTGATGTTACCGTACGTATTTTTCCGATAATTGTTGTTCAACCTTTGCATATAAATGAAGAAAATAAAAAGTAGAAATTTCTAAAATTATAGGAATGAAAAGGAAGTAACCTAACGCAAAACATGAAGATGCAGCATGAAGCAAACCTAACTTGATTGATTCATTTAGGGAATTATCTAATTCGATATATATTTAGTCCAATAATTTCAATATTTATTATAATAATAGCTAAAAAAGCAGGGCTTCCTCCATTCCCTTAGATAGGCTTAAATACTTTTCATTTTTTTAGACGATTTTGATTGGCTTCTCTGTGTCTTATCAATAATCGAGATTTCAATATTTTAAGGGGTTTACTAAAAGCTTTTTATTCATTGAGGCTGAGCTTATAAGAGCTAATTGTTCGCATATTATAAACATAAAGATTTTCCGTCGGGACAAAAAGTAAACGAGACTATGGTGGAATATACCGGTAGGATTGATAAATATATATTTGCTACAAGTGCAGCGAGGATAAGACAATCATGTTTCCATTGCCCAGTAAGGAAACTAATTCACTGTCATTTCTGATCAGGCAGAGATCCAAAACAGCCTACTGACTGACTTGTGTTTGATATTTAACAGATTTGGAAAAGATATCATACTGGTATACATATCCATGAGAACATCCAATATAAAATTGAGTCATGTTGCGATTAGAGCGAACTTGATTTATGCTGATTCTATGACCACTTTCAGTATTGAAGAGTTCGGTGACTAACCGTATTTGCTCCTAAGAATTGCTCAGAGCATTGTTCAGTACGAGAAGACTAAAATATCCAAGCTCATTGTAAAGCACTACTCCAAGTGGAAGCACTCCTTGACATTTGGCCACAAAACTAAGCTTTTGGCTAAATTTTTTATTCTTTGGTTGCATTTTTTCTAAGCAATAAATGACCATTTCAGTATGATTTGATTTTTCAAGGGCAAGGACCATATGCAATATTCCACTCTTTTGACTCCGATAAATTTATACAAAGGAAACAATTTAATTAAAGCTCCTTTAAAATATCGTCTATTATGTCACCCTATTGAGTGTGTGCTTTAACATCAGTAATCTGACCTCTCTATTATAGAGTGAAATTAATAAAAAATTTTATAATGTGCTGAGATGAACAATTTGAAGAGCCTTACTGTCAATTTAGAGAGCGCTTGGTATTTCCTACTTTTTATCAGATTTAAACAATGGAGCAGAGTATTTGTTGGAAGCGGACTTTTGTTTATTGTATCCATGTTTTGTATCATTATTTTACTGACAAAATATAGTTTCAATATTGTTGTTCAGAGTAACTCTATCGAGCTGCTTGCTGGTTCCTCTCATTAAATCCAAATTTTTAGTAAAACTTTTCCTTATGTGAGCAGAACTGAGTTCCAGAATTCCTTCTTTCTTTTATTTTTCTAACACTTTCTGATCAAGCACAATACTCTTTTGCAAATTAGATCGAGCTTATGTGAAAGCTTGGGCAATTTCGATACTGTTCTCAACTGACGCTTGCTAAAACAATTCAAATACTTTATGCACTTCATCATTTTTAAGTTTGAGCATACTTGATTTATTTTTAAGCCGATTATCGATTGATTCAGTGTTAAATCTTCGAAAGACGATTCGGTCATTTGATACTTCGCTGGATATAGATGATCCTCTCACACTGAATTTGATATTATTGGTAATAAAGTTGACTGAATTATGAGACAGGCGAGAATGTTTTTGAAACTGTTTCTTCTTGGGAATGGCATCAACTTTATCTGATATTTCAAGATTATTTTATTAATTGTACTTTAATTTTAATTGATTCTCCTCCAGTATCTTATTCCTCCCCGGCTGGTATTTAAAATCAAGATGTCCGATAATCTCAGAGTTATTAAAATCATAACAGATTATTTTGCGTTCAAAGCAGATCAGAAATAGATTATGTCCCACGTCGGTCGATAATGGCAAGATTGATTGAATGGCGTTTGTCTCCTTATGTTTTACGTACTGAATCAGACGAGTAAATTTGCTTTGCTGATTATCGATTATTTTAGTGGAAGAGAACGGAGAATGTTCCATTTTTTTAACTGTCTGCTGTAGAGAAAGATCCTCCTCCAAATATTAAAGCAAATCGTCCCATGCTAGTAGATGTTGATGTCCAGTACTTTTGAGGAGCAATTATTTTAAAGCGAAAGGTTCTCCGTTCGTATGGCGATGCAAAAGTTGTGCTACTTCCTGCTCTGTAAAAAAATAGGCATACTTCAATAGTCAGATTTTTGCTATTACGATTCCGCAATTTACACTCGAAGTCTCCTTTGATGCGGCCTAAGAAATTTTTGAATTCGGAAATATTCATTTATATAACAGCGATTGATTGGAGAGTAAACTATACAACTGATTCAATAATGTAAATGATATGATATAATTACGTTCTATTCAACTTAAAGAGCAAAAGCAATAGAAAACCAATTCGTGAACTGCTCGTCCATCAACAATCTTTCATGCGTATTTGCTTGGGAGTTTGAGATGAAATATCAATATTGCTGACTAAGACCAAATCAACAAACCTCAAGACTCAATTAATCTGTCGAATCAATAAATGATTCACTCCAGCGAAACTGAAAATAAAGCCAGAATTTTGTGACTTCTCAATAAGACTAGACTTGAACTTTTATAAATCTTAAAAATTGAAGTATTTTAAGAGTACAATAAGATTTAAGAAATTCGGATGTTCCAATATCTTCAGCCATTTCTCAACAAAAGCAATTTTCCACCTCTTATAAATAATATTAACCCATTAAGAATATATACTCATCTGATCATTTGTATGATCAAAAGTAAGACTGCCAGCAGGATAAGCAGCCTAGGGAACACATTTTACATCTTCACACCCTATTTTTCCTTGGGTTGGAGAATTTCGAGAGTGGAGTTTGACAAAATCATCATACCTTCATGATTAATAGATGCTTTAGATGCAAAGCTTGGCATCATTGATTACTTTTCCATCGATTTCCTTCGACTGGCTTCGAAGTCGATAAACAAATTGCGTGGATCAATTTCTGGTTCTTCTTCACTCTCCTCCTCTTTTTTAATAATATCTATGTTCTTGTAGCTGATTCTTTTTGCCATAACTGGAAAGATATTTTCATCATCAAAGTAGCGTTCAGTGTTGTCCTCCTCCACGTTTGAAGAGGATCTTGCTGTTTGAATGTTGTGATTGGTCAACCGGGCACCACTCCTAATCAAACTGTCCTTTAACTGAGCGCTAGTCTTTGAAACCGTTGCTTACTGAACGAACTGGTTTTTTTAGAAAACAGGACGATTCTTGTTCGACAATGCTAGGTTAACTTTTATATCATTTTCTTAACCTCCTTTTTTATAATTTTAATTGCTCGATTATTTACTTGTACTTTTGTTGATGATTCTATCCTTTATCTTATAGGTGGCTGGATTCACATATTCTGCAACATGTGATTCAGCAAAGAGCCGAGGAAATGCGTTGTTGGTAACCCCTTAGTGAATATTTAATGCAGGAATATTATAACTATTTGCAAGAGGATGTGCCTTTAGAGGCGTGTAATGAGGGGGCAACTGACTTCTGCTTTGATAAGTAAAGGTGATCTGCTTTCTCTAATTTGTTGCGGCTGATTGACAGGGGAATATTGTGTTGGGTGTGGAGTGTAGTCTGCACGGTTCAATGTTGTTATTCATTGATATAATGTTAGCATGAGGCTATCGCTCATGATCGCATATTACTGACTTGAACTGCTCTTATAAAGGCTTTTCCCGCATATAGAAGGACTCCTTCAGTTCGATCATGTTCTTTCTCGGAAACATCATTTGTAGTTTTTAAACTAAATTTCGCGTACTATCTTCTTCTATTTAATTATTGCTATTGCAATGAATAGGTGACTAGTTCATTGCTTCATTTACCCGAGCACAATAATTTTTATCAAATATTTTGTGCCTACGAGTAATAGAGGATTGGCCAATAGTCTTCTCTTATGATGTACAGTTTCTAACATGTTTTTATGATTAAAAGAAAGGTTAATTCTTCTTGTCGCTGTCGTTGAGGTCATCCGAATTGACAGTCTTGAATCTTAGGCCTCCGATTCTGGCAATGGGAGTACTTTATTGTTGTTAATTTAGACTGACTTTATTGGAATCGAATATTTTTAATCTTTTTCTATCTTTGTACTGGCCGGGCAAATAAAATTATCCAGTCGAAAAATGTGCAGAGTTATGAGTGTTCTACACTGTCTTTACTGTAGAGACCAGCAGATTTGCATATCTTTGGCCGGGGACCAAGCAAATAGGTCTCTGAGAATCATCGAGGAGCATATGATCAAAATGCTAATAAATTAATTAATATGGTATAAGTCGACTGCAGTCAGTAATAGGTCGAAATGGCATAATGTCGAAAATATATATAATCAGTCATTGGATAGACCCTGCAAGACTACGTGTGATGGGATTGGATTTATTAGTTTTTAAAATTATCTTGAACAGCCCCATGGAAATAACATATTTGTTATCGTTGATATTCTTTATTCGGAATAAGAAATAACCCAAAGGAATCTAAATACACATTTAATTACCTTCAAAGCAATCACCACAACCGTGAAGAAAACGATAAAGCGTAGATACTCTTGCTGAGAAGAAGAGTCGTTGCCTACTGTTGGAGGATTCCACTTCTGAGCAGCGTACATAAACAGCCATATGAGGTCCAGTACTTAGCTTACTGCTATGAGGATTAATGACATTTTTATGTAAATGTTATCAAAGTGATTAAGAAGGTAGATCGATAGCAAGCAAGTTACAACCATCAGCTGAATTCAAAGATAAGTACGTTTAGAAAATCGAATTTACCGTAAATTATTATTACTTCGATAATTCCCATCACAATGGACAATGATAAAATATATCCTAATTATTCACTTTCGCCAGCATCCACCCCACTTTGTGATAATGATTCCTTTTGTCTTGATGCTCTTGACCCAGACATATCATAACCCATTAGAGAACTTTGCCGGCCCATAAGATTAAGACCGAAGGGCAGTGTGACAAGACGCAGGTCCTATTAAAATTCCTATCGATCCTGATGCAAATCTGATATTTAATTTTCTATTTTAGAGAGGACGCTTCTGCTGTTGCCTGAAGATGAGTTTGCTTGTGCTCTTTCGCGTTCCAGTTACTTTATTCTTTCTCGCTTAATATAATAATACAGGCGATTTCTTCAAGTTTGACCAAGAGAATGCCAATACCATCATTAATGGTCTTGCATATACTGTTAATTTAAATGATACTGGATCCACCTGAGGCTTGCTCCCATAATTCCTCAGCCACATTTTTGTCATAAGGTTCGCCATTCTACATAATCAGATAGTTACGGCGAGGCTATCAAGTATTTCATTGAATTTAGTTTGGTTGATCTGAGAAGTACTACTAAATCCCTTTTTCTCAAAGGTCTCCCGAATTCTGTCAACGTACATTTTATTATTATAACGATCATTTAATCCAAGGCTGTAAATAATTAGATTGGAAGCTTGAAAATATATTTTATTTGCTCTAAATTACGAGATTATCAATATTTTCATTTTTTAGACTTCTTTAATCAAGTTTGGTTTTAAAATTACAATTATACGATACAAGAGGAAGAAGGCAAGATAATAATGATATCGTAATTTTTCAATGGCCTATCATCATTTTCTGCTTTAATTAAAATATTAAAAAATAATTGAAGGGATAAGAAGACTGAAACACATTTGGCTTTTCTTCATGCTGTAAATAAGATAATTTGCATATGTTAGCTTATAACAATTAATTTAATCCTATATTATGTAATCCAAAGCAATCAATACTCTGCAAATCGCAAGCGAATACACTTTTTATTTGGAGGATTGGTAGAGGCCGGTTAAGACCAAAATTATTCCAAAATTTAGTAATTATAGCGCAGCCGATATTCGCGCCACAGTCATCCGTGAGGGCCTCCTCCATATGAAAAGAAAAAGCCTTAATATTACTTCTTCTAATCCAGTTCATAAATATGCGGTTAATTTTAATCCAAGACCAACTATTTTACAAAAAAATACCATTCCGAAAAATAAATAAAAAATTCTACCAGTCCTGCCAAAAAAAAGTATTGGCAATAAGTACCTGGCTTATGTTTTGAAAAAAAGACACGAACAATAAAAACATGAAGGATTAAATACTAATTTGTTTTAAACTATTAAAATATATCCACTTAAAAAAGTAACGCCTCAATATTAGGAAGCATCATATAATTAGACGCATATATTCGATGATTCTAAAAACAGGAAAAGTCATTCAAAACTGTGGTATTAAACTGATGTCACGAATAAAAAGACTAATGCATTAAAAATGAGATATATGAGATCCTTGACTTCTAATACTATTAATATGAGTAAAAAAATGGATAATTAAAACTAAATGGAGAATCCCTTATCATAGAATTAACTTCAAGGACATACGAATAATACAATGAATTCAATTAGTCATAAAGACAAAATTTCTATTAATTGAAAAACAAAACAGACAGAGTTTAGAATAAAACTGGTGATTGATTGATCAAATTTCATTTTCCTTTTTATACTTCAATCATTTTATTATATCTTACTTTAAGTCTTTCTTGGACAGATGGCAAGCTTGAAGTTATAAAACTTGAGTATTTATCCAGAACAGCATTATTTTAATTTTTAATCTTTTCAGAAGTTTGCAGGTTTTCTTATTTACATTCTTTTTGCTTATTTTATAAATCTTTCTCATTTTGCTTTGAACAGCGAAAAATATCAATGTAATCTTTCAGTCGATTGGGAGAAAGGCTTTAAAAAGCTGATTCTTTCAACAAATTGGAATCTTTTATATTTCTAGATTCAATTTTATTGACAAGATATTCAAAGCTATAATTCTCTTTCTCATTTCCTCCTTCAAGCACTTCAGAGGGTTTCACATTTTTAAGATAGTTTATTTTTTTTGAATTAATAGACTCTCTGATTCTTTCTAGGAATGAATTATTCTTTTAAGATTATTGAGTAATGATATTTTTGTATTCTCTTGCGTGTAATACTTATTCACCTTCGACCAGAGGAAAACACGAATATTCATTGAATGTGCTATTTTGCTTTTTGATTATTTACTATTATCTTTCATTCATTTTTTTCGGTCCCTTTTTGATAATTTACAAATATGAATTTAAATGGTTCTTGCTATTGATCTGCTACTGTTATATGGCTTTTGACCTTATTCCATATTTTTACCAAAGTTATTCTTGAGGCACAGGAACAAATAAATTTGTCTCTTCCTCCTTAAGATTAATTTATACATATTTCTTAACCTTCGGAGGGATATAAGGATCAACTTCTTTATATCTTTACTTAATTTTAGGAAAAATTAGTTCTGATTTCTAAATATTAAAATATCTACTTGTCCATTCCGGAGAGGATACTTTTTATTCTGTATCAGTTTCATAATTCTGGCATTCGAAGTAAGTAGAGGAGTGGACTTATTGGTCTTTATTGTCGAATTTGTGAGCTGCGGCTTCATAATGCAATCTTCTATTTTGTTTTACTATATTTTTATTCTATTAACATCATTATTCCTGTTAATGGAAGAATGAAAACAAATAATATAAATGACTTTATAGTAAGCAAACTTTTCAGATTTTATCCGATTGTGATGGAGTTTGCGAATTAAAATATTAAAAGCATTAATTAATTAATTCGCTCTTATTTCTGAAATATTGACAATTTAACTGAATGAAATTATTTAAAAATAAATTATGAATGCTTATTCCACAAAATTAAAAATCATATCGGACTGACCCCATCGAAATTTGAAAAACAATTTATAAAAAAGCAATTGTAGAGACATAATGCAGAAATTATGATCATTGCATCTTATAGCTTAATATTGATCGTTTTGTATTATTGGTTGAAGATGTGTGGCAATTTGTCCCCTGCCGATTTATAGCTTTTTTGACTCTCCATTCAGGAACTAAATTGACTTTACTGTTTGTTTATTAATAGATAAAGTTGAGTTCATCTAACTTACAGTTTAATTACCCTGAGAATAATCAAATAGCTAAGGAACTGACTTCAACTTAAATAGTATCTATTGATATCTTGATTCATCTCTCAGCTCGTCAAAGTACTCATGTTGGAGAGCAGCAGCAGAAGTAATTCGTTTTATTGGCGAATATTGCAGTACTTTGGTGATTAGATCAACTAATAATGGATCTACTGTTTGAAGAATCTACTTTAATCAGAGAAATACACTTTTCCATGGTGTCATTTTTATCTTCGGAAATTTGGCATACTCCTTCATATCATAAACCTCATTCATTTCCTAAACCTCTCCTTTAGATGGTGTGCCTAATATTTTAATAATTTAGATTAATTGATCAACTTGAGAATCCCCAAAGAAGGGAGGTGCACCATTGATCATCTCCACCAGAACGCAACCAGTAGACCACATGTCTATTTGGGTTGTGTAGTTAGTGGCTCCGAAAATAAGTTCTGGAGCTCTGTAACATCTGGAGCAAATATAAGCAAGGTTCGGTTCAACTGTGTAATCTAAATAAATACATCTAACGAGTTGCTTTGCTGACCCAAAATCTGTAATGATAACTTTATGTTTGAATCTATCAACCATTATATTTTGTGGTTTGATATCTCTGTGCGCAATAGAAAGCATGGATAGGTAATTAAGACCTCTGAATATTTGATATGCGTAAAGTTTTATTAGGAGAGGACTCATATACTTTCTCTTTATCACTTCATACAAGTTATCTGAAAAGTAATCCATGACAATGTTTAGATACTCATCCTATCCTTCCTTGGTGAGAAAGCTTTATTTCATTGTGAGAACATTTGGGTGCTTCAACATTTGTAAAATAGTGTGCTCCCGATTTTTATATTTTTTGTCCTGAAAGACCTTTTTAATTGCTACCTTCTCTCCTGTTTATCGATTTATCCCGAAATATACCACTCCGAAGGTGCCTTTCCCAGCTACACCTTCGATCTCAAACTTAGCGGTGGGCTGCTTAGTCTTTTGATTTTGCATGCTCGGTAAACTGATTTTTGGTATTTAGTTTGGTTCGGTACGCAAGTTTTTTTAAATGAATAAAGGCTTATTTTGATGTATAATGAATTTTTTCTTTTGAGTAGAACTATCTTGAACGCATTTAGAAAAGACATCTAGAACCTTTGGTTTAGAACTAAATCTATTGGTCTTTTTTAACTCCTACTTGAGCCCAAACTGCCCTTGAGGTTCCTCAAATTAAGTAATAACTCGGCGATGAACCTTTTTATTGGATCTAATTTTCTTATCCTTGGAGCTAAGGTGACTAAAAATCATTAAATAAGAATGATTATATTGCTGATATTGATTATTGCTTTTATTATTATGAGAAAATTTATCTTGTAATGAAATTCTCAAAAAACACATCATTTAAATCAAAATGCACATACGATAACTGAGAGATTACAAATTTATTTATAGATTTATAGATTTAAAATTTTATGATAAATACTGAAAAAGAGATGTTGTTATAATATTCCTCATATGACATAAGTTATTTTTTCCTATCAATGCTCGTTATTCAATTAACCACATTTATTGAATTAATATCATGCAATTGTTTTTTATCGATTATAAAATATAAAATCTATGTTTACCGATATGACTGAAGATAAATGCGCAACAACAAAATTTCTATCTGATATTAACGCTCATTTAAATGCGCTAAATGGACCTTACAGTACTAATACTCTTAGAAATACTATTAATGCATTGGATAATTCATATTTAACTTGGGTCACAGCTTAAAATATATGCCTAAACTGTCGCCTATTAATTAAAATTTATGAAAAACAGTGGGCTAAATTAATTTCCGCAATTAAATTAGCGGTATAGAGATAGATACATGAATGGAAAAGGAACTCAATATAAATATTTCAAGGGATGCTCACCGATTTTCAAAGGCAAATGAAATGCAAAGAAAGAATTGTGCCTTAAACAAACAAATCAAATCTTATAGTCATTGATTGAGCAATCCATTAACATATAATCTGAAATTAATTAGTTCTTAAAACAATATATATCTTTATTAATAAAAGAGATAGGTCACCAAATATGAAAAATTTTCTGTTAATTTTATTTTGCAGAATCATCAATAGCACAGACTAAGAGACTCTTCAGATTATTTTTAAGTCTTGATAAATAAGAAAATGACCAAGGGATCAATGTTCGATGTATTTGTATTAGGGCATCAATGGATTAACGATTCGACTTGTTGTTATACCTTTCTTTAGACTAGAGGCATGAGTCTTACCAATGTCTTCAGTATTGAGAATATCTCTGTACTGTCTTCGTGCCTATCTTATGATAAATGTACATTAAAAAAATATTTCCTTTAATTACTACTATTTGCTTTTGCACCTTCAATATCATTAGTGCTCAGAGATAAATCGTTTCTCTTGTTGACTTTTGAGGGAATAATTTCTTTGGGTCTGTTTCCGATATCTCCATATTCTTTATTAATATTGGTTCGATTCTATCTCCATGTATATGTAGGCTCAAGAGGATTAGTTGGATTGCTCATTCTGCTTGATTGAAATAGCCCATCTTGATTGATATCTTTTACTTCCAACCGACTTCTAGCTTCTACTGACCGAAATAATTTGCTCGGACAGCTCCCTTCAATCAACTGTTGTTATCGGTTATCACGATTGATGATTTTTGGCTCTCTCTTTGTTCCTATATCTGTAATATCAAGAGTATTTCTAAGAAATTTTATTGGTGGTTCTGGCAAAACAGGGTTGACAGAAGGAAGACTGTATTTTGGTACTAATGGATTTGTAAGTCTATTACTTTTAAATTCGGTGCATTGCGGGTAGGCCCCTTAAATATCCCTTGTCCTTAGATTATTAGTCTCGACAAATTTATTTTTAATAATATGACTTTCAGGTTTGGGTTCGATGTAGGCCGAATTGACATAATTCTCTCTGGAGACTGCTGTTGGAATTTGTAACTTATTCTGAGCTCCCGGAATGTCATTTTTGAGAAAGGAAGACTGACGATAACTCGACTGATTGGGTAGGCTACACTCTTATTGTGATTGATGGTACATATGGTTGCCATGAACATTGTTTAGTTTCTTTGTGGGAAATTCCAGTTGAAGTGGTTAGTCATTGCAATAAATATATTCGTAAACTAATTACCTTCTCAAAGAATACAAATTATATTGAGCTGTATCTGGAGAAAATAATGATGGTTAAGTAAATTTATTGAACTTTCAACAACAATCTGAGTATTTGTAAAAACATTTGAATTTACCAAGAATAAAGCCTTGATGGATATGATTCTGGATTAAACCAAATTATAGTGGCATTTTCACTTTTAAAGTTTAATATTTTTCAAGGAACAGTCCAATTCATTATTATAAGTCAATTGATTATAAATTTAATGTATTGGATCATTGACGGACTTTGCTTTGCAGCTGGAATTGTACAGTTTATAATGGCGCTTACCAACCATATATAATGGAGTTGCTGGATAGGTATAATATGGATTGTGCTATACCCTTTTCTCCTAGAAGGAATCTATGATTTATGGGCTTATTTAGTCGAAAAAAAAGTTACCTATTCTGGAATTCCACTTTCACATATCGTATACAACAACAATTATAATCTTACTTTTTGTGGAATTTAAAAATTGCACCCCTTTGACTCAGAAAAATATGGAAATATTTTCCAACAATTAATTGATAGAAAGGTAATTTCTTAAAATGAGATCATAGTCCCATAAAGACCGAGTAGAGGGTTGCTTCTTGAAAAGATGAGCAAATGGTATTTACTCAGGCTCTGCTATTCTCTGGGAGTCTGTAAGTACATTGAGATGCCTCTTGTTTTTTTGCCAGGCTTTCTATTACGTTGGAGAGTTCTGAATCCTATGCTACTAGCAACATAAGGATCAATTTTGGCTGCCTGCTCTGCCTAAAAAAATAAATGGGCTGTAAATCTTTCTGGTGGCTTTCATCATGCGAGTTTTATCACTGGAGGAGGATTTTGTGTCTATCCAGATATATCATTAGTTGTGCACTATTTAAGAACTAGGATGGGTAAGAGGCGCATCATGATAATTGACTTGGATGCTCATCAAGGAAATGGCTATTAACATGATTTGCTGGAAGACAGCTAAGCTTATGTGGTAGATTTTTACAATCATCGCATTTACCCAGGCGATAATTAAGCAAAAAAGGCTATTCACAAAGATGTGTCTATAAATCCTGGCACCTCTGATAGTTAATTTTTGAGACTAGTTGACTCAATCGAGATAGATATGGATAATTTTTCTCCATAATTCGTGATATATAATGCTGGGACAGACATACTTGCAGATGACCCCCTTGGAAGACTAAATATAAGTGCAAATGGGATAATTGCGAGAGACGAAGCTGTGATTAGAATGTCCATCAGAAGAAATATCCCAGTAATTATGCTACTTAGTGGAGGCTATCAAAAGATAAATGCGGAAATAATCGCAAATTCCATCTAAAATTTGATCTAAAAATACAGTTGATTAATGAATATAATGATAAATTTAGTAATGAATAATTGATTGATTTTATGGAAATTCTATCATTCTTGTTGTAATCTTCTTGTATTCCCGTGAGAAGATTTCATAGAACTGTCTTGCTATTTGGAGGCACCGCATTATCTGTTCAAACATAAGTACTTGTCTTCCCAGTTTGTTTCATGACATTTCCATGGTTGATTGCCTTCAGGCAAATAATCTTCTGGGGGCTGCAACATAATGGCTCTCATCATTTCATCCTCTTAGTGGCTCAGAATATGACAATGATAAACAAATCCGGGGAATTAGATCATCTGGTCAATTGGAGCTTGATAGTATGAGCCTCCTTTTACATAATTAGTTTTGGTCCAACGAATTCTGTATTTAAAAACTGCCATGGGATCGATTAAACCTGTATCTTTCCATCTTTGATACCAAGGCTTGTTATTTGTTGATTCTCTGCATATGTATTTGTTTGCAGTATTATAAGGACAGTTAGTTTGACCAATAATTCCGCTATAGCTGCTGTTGCTCTATTCAATTAATTCCCGAATATTGATTCCAGAAATTCTTGTTTATGGATCAAATTCATCTTATTTATTAACATCATATGTTGTAACATCAATTCCTCCATAGTAATAATTGTCCCACGAGTAAGTTACGCCGTTAAGGATAATATTTCCACCTTTATAGAAGTTACAAAAATTTGTATAATCTATTTTCCCTCCAGTTATAAAGAGAGCCAGGAGGCTTTTCACTGTTTCGTTCTGACTGATGATAATGGCTTGTAAAAGAAAATCCATTTCATAGAATGAGCAATAAGCTGTAGAGGTAGTTGGAAGATTAGTGTTGTTGATGTATCTGAGTTTCAAAATTTAAGTCACTTGGAAAAGGGCTAAGTGAAAATGCATTGGATGAGCTCCATTTATAACATTTATAAGAAACCAATCTTCAATTGAACCAATTCTTGGATTTTAGTGGGCACCCAAATGAAAATCATAATGTCCGTTGACCAGGAATTTTTTTTGACTGTTTTTCATTAACGGTCTCATTCTAAATATTCTAATATCTTTTTCTTAGATAAGTGAGAGATTAGTATACGGAACGCCCAATGTTTAGATTTAATTGAGTTTTATAATGGTCTTACTTTATTTGACTTATGATTTATTTTAACTGATAATTTGTGTGTGTGTGCTAATTGTTTTATATTTTTTAAGAGGAAGGCTCTTTTCTTCACTATTTAAGACTGGATATGGGTCAGGGTCAGGATAAGGACTTGCAATATCAATTCCACATATTTGAAAGGTTTAAATTGATTTATCAAATGATATTAAAAGTTCTGCTCTTTATGCAGAGCCTAATTGGATTTTAGAAATGTTTGGCATGGTCGTACTGAAGAGAGAGGAATCCGCTCCAATTAGTGTGAAAGGAATTGTCTTAAAGTCAGGCTGAGAACACTCCTCAGATGTGAAACTGATCTCAGTTATGTTGTTCGGATCTGAATTCAAAATTCTGTATCTATAAGCAACTTCAGGCTCAAAAGAAAAAGATTAATTAGCCCATCCATTTACAGTCTTTAGTAAAAATTTCTATCTTCCGCCAGTTGGCAATAATTTTTAAACCTTAGGATCTCGAATGATGTAAATTCCAGCAAGACCATTAGCAGCATTGTAAAGAGTGAGATGCATGGCATGATCATGATACCATAAGTTACCAGGATTTTGCCCATTTATATATCTGTTAACTTTTGTTCCAGAATTGTAGAGACTATTGGTAAATTTGATATTTGGAGGCACAGTTCTTTTGGCATTGTCAAAGTTATCATAGTAGCATTTTTTATCCAATGGAATAATTCCTTATCCTCTTTTTCCGCTATTGGAAAACCAAGCCAGTGGATTTCCATCGAATTGTGGTCGAACCTATAGACCATGAACATGAGTGCTAATTGGCCAATCTTCAGGGCTTATTCTTATTGATTCAATATCTCCATGTTTCTTTTTTTCATGCATTTTAATAGGACTCTTAAAAATTTGAACATTTTAAGCTTGATAATTGAGTGAACATCTAACTGGATCTGAAGTAGGATCCATGCAAGATGCAGCGGGTGTTGTAGGCGCAAATTTGGAATTTAGTTGATTGATCCAAATCACGTCCACTGTGGATCCAATTAAGAAATCAAACATTGGACCAGGCGAAGTGCATGTATAAATCGGTTAAGTACATTTTCCGTTCCATTCTCTTGCTAACCCACAGTAGTGTAAAATGGGAGTTCCACTGTCATCCTATGTCGAAATTATATTTATAATATAGGTTTGATTTGGATCAAAATCTGTGCCCTATATGGAGGAAGGCTCAAGTTCATAGGGCCCATATTTGTATTTGTTGTTTGGTAGTTTTTCCAAATTAATGTTTGATTCATCATCAGTCCTTTATAGATAAGGAAAATAGGACATTGGGCAATAAACCTGAAATTTGAAGATATTCTCTGTAAGCTTAAAGTTGGGTATCGATTAAATATCTTTGTGACTACCATTCATTAGGAAACCCCAGAGTAATAATCCCAAACACAATAAAAATATCGAAACTCCAACACATTTGAACCTTTTTCTGGAGACGACTTTTTTTGATATGATTGGACTATTTTCTACTGTTTCATCTGTAATAGTAGTCTCTGTAGGGGAGGAATGTGGAGTTTCAACAAGCTTATAAGTTGTATTTGTTTATTCCTTCATATCAATATAATTATACCAACTAACTTGTTCATGAGATTTCAACATTTTGTTTAATTTTGCTCTCTCAAAGATTAAAAAACTTGAGAAACGGCAAAATTGGTTCTGATATCTCCATATATGTTAATATTTATATTGGGATTAGAAATGTAGTAATTTTTGCTACACTATTATGTCAAGAAATTCTAACAAAATTAACAACTTCTTGTCTATAATGCCCTCAATATGAAACTCTCAGGCATCACTAAAATAATTTGAGAAAATTAATCTAAAACTGAAAAACTGAAAAAACAGCAGAGAAGAATAAAATTGCTAGCGATTAATTAAATAAAAACTTTATCAGCCTACACTTTCAACAAGATATAACATCAAAATATATTGTCACCTTTTTTCATATTTTTTCATTTTTTGGTATAATACTCATAAAGTCATTTATGCAATCCTATAATTTTATCACTGCTAAATTATTGATCAATGAGAGATATTTTAAAAAGATTTGATTTTTGCCAACTCTATTTTAAGTTTAGCCATAGATAATACTTAATCACCAGACTGTAATCTCGTTTTATTCAGATCTAAACTAATAATTTAATTTAAATTAATGAATTAATCGCATTATAGTTTGATAATATAATGGCGTAGAGGAGATCATCTACCACTCAATTAGCTGAATTAAATGCCACTTTGTTAGCACAAAATTAGCAACTCAAAGGAACAGCAAAAATAGCTCAATAAACTATAACCGTACAAACAAATATTCAAGGAGAACTTTATCGTCAGAGAGGAGTCATCGAGCACAACATTGATAAAGTATCTTTTAAATCATTTAGACGAAGGATATCAAAACAGAAATAAACAAGGCAAGTAAAAAGACGAACGAAATGCGAAGGCGTAATATGTTAGTCAAAGGGCTTCTATGGATTGTTGCTATCTTATTGTTTGCAATAAACATTGGGCTAGTTGTATGGAAGTTGAGTTGATATATTCTGCTATTCTGTTTTTATTAATATGATAATCTATGATTATTTATTTATTAAAATCAGTGGTGCTCAAACAAATTATGGAATTAAATATTAGAAAAAATGAAATAATAGGGTACTTTGTTATTTTTTATGAATTTGTTTGAAAAAATCAGTATTCAAGATTTGAATCTTAATATTAGCAACGTTTTGACTTAAAATAAAAGCAAAATCGTTCACAAAAGAATGCTTTATTCAACAAACTTGAAAAGCGTTATTTCACCAAAATTATTTGCCTATTCCTTTAAATATTGTATATTTTATATTTTCAAGTCACTATGATTGTATGCTACTTGACAATAAAAGTAAAATACTCTCCTTCAAAGTGGTATTTAAAGTTAAATAAATCAAATCTAGACCTATAAAGCCAAATTAATGTGGAAAATCAAAATAACCAGGCAACAATTTGTTGTTTTTGCATCCTCACATGATTTTATTCGTTCAAATTTCCATTATATTTCAAATGTTGTAATTATTATAAATAAGGAATGAAAGTTTTAAATCAACTCCCCGCTAGCGCTATGCACTCTACTTCTCACAATGTCAAATCAAAATGGAGAAAAATGTTTCTGAAAAGATTATTTGGAAAAATATAGCTTAGTCGTCAAAGCCTTACCCTGCCATTAAAAATATAGGAAAGCATTTAATCAAATATGGATAATGAAAGGATTTGTAGTAATTCAGTGAATTATTTTGATTTTTCCTTTGGAGAAGAATGAAAGACAGCCATTTGCCTGATATTATTTGAATCTATTCTGTATTATCCTTGGCTTTTAAATTATTTCATTTACACAGGCAAGTTTTATAAAATTTTAATGGTGAAAGGAATTGGTATTATCTCACATAAATAATCTAATGTACTGCCTTGAGACAGATTCATAATTTTATTTTATTTTTTTGTGAATAGTTAATAAAATTGAAATAATTTTATCTTGAAGAGTATTTTTAATTGTTTTTACTTTTTAAATATAGGGCTCCTGAATGATGTAATTAAAATAACTTTTTATTTAAAGCGATATTCAAGCATATATCCATCAAATTGTCACTATTAATTGAATTTATGATTATTTTGCCATTGTTTACAGATATTTTTCCAACATTGATATTTGTCGACTTTTTTTAAAAAGATAATAGAAATTATTAATCAATTTATTGTAGTCTTTCTCCATTCTGACGGTTCACTATATTTCAGATCTTTTGAAGATACTTGCTGGATTAGAATATTAAGAATCATAACAAATAATATTGCGCCAAAGAATCATCTACTCATTATGTTAATACTCAATGATGACTTATTACTCCTTCGCTCGCCAAACAAAGATCAATACTCTCATCCATAATTGAATGTAAACCAAATTTTTGCAAGATGATGATCAAAATTATCTTAATCATTCTTCATGTAATTTAGATATCACTATTACTCATGATGAATTTAAATATCAAGAATCAACAGATAGCACTGAATTTATCTTCCTTAAAAGAGTATGAAATATGTATGAAATTGGACTTTTAATCGAGACTAAATGATCAAAAAATTCAAGTATTCAAAAATTGCAAGCCAAATTTAAGATAAATAAGGCAATGGTGATTATAAATTTACAATGGGCAATAAAATAAAGGCATTTTGAATGTTTAATTGAAAGAAACGTATAGTGGTTTTGGGTGTGTATACTACTCCAAAGGGAAACGAGATATAATTAAAAATAGAGTGAAAAAATATTGTAGCCCTGCAATATAAATTTTGGTCATATCAATATTATGAATTTTAAATCTCAAATTCTCAATATTTTGGAAAAGATTATAATAATTATCTAAAACCATGAAAAGTATAAACCAACGCCATGCTTTCACCCTCAACTCCACTTCTCTTATCGCCAAGACCAAGTGGAAAAAACTCTTTCTTAGGAGAGTATTCGGAAAGATATAGCTGCTTAATCGAATTCTTCCGATTCCCTAAAATATCGAAAGAATAAGATAAGCAATTGCTGAAAATGAACTGAGTTGCGATAATTCACTGAATTATTTTGATTTTGGGTTCAGCTAATAATGAAATAATCAACCACCTCATAGTTTTATCTCATTTATATTGGATTACCATTCTTCATATATTAATTCTTATTAGAAAAAATTTAAATGTTAAATTTAAAGTTATTACTTTTTCACTTTAAAATCAATTTTGGGTGATCAAAGTTCACGATTCCTCCATTTATGCCACCAAATATTTTAGTTTTAAATTTGCCAACTCTAAACAACTTGAAGGGATCAATAAAGCACACAAAAAATGAGTGATCTCCTCGATAAAAAAGATTTAAAAATATAACTGAGCAATATAGTTATCAGTTATTAGTTTTTTTACAAATGTTTTGTTTGCCAACTTTTGATGAAGAGCCCATTAATATCTGAAACAATAAAAATATCAATAGATGAGATCATGTTTTTAAGTCTACCAGAAATGTCCAAGCTTATTATTGAAGGAAAGAATTGCTTTAAGCTGGTCTGCAAAATGATCTGTATAGTTCTCACAATTCCAATAATAACATTAACTTTATTTAAAATAACGATACAATTCTAGAATTTTATCAAATTGTCAATCCAGATTATTTAATAAATTTGAAGTCATTTTTATGCGAAGCCTGTCCAGCACATGACTTTCTTTGCTTCTAAATTAAATTGCTTGTTCATTGTATAATTTTTTCAAAATTTATTTTGTTAGAGTCAAGTATTTGAAGAATGTCAATTTTTGGAGAATTTCTTTGTAGTTTAAATATTGACATTGATTTGAGTCCTGATTCGCGAGTGCTTTGTATTCATCATTTTCTCACAATTCATCTTATCCTTATGCTAAAAGCAAATGCAAATATTTCAAATTTAGTTTGATTAATTAGTCTCAAGAGATAGTTGAATCTTTAACATCCCTGCTCAAACATATTCTATTTTATGATTAATAGAATAATCTAATTATTATATAAATTTGTAGTATGGCTTATAATTTGTTGATATGACGAGCAAAGAGCTATTAATAAGCAAACTCAAGAATTTTGCAGAAAACCTTCGCAGTTTTAAAAAATTATTCGACAAATACCCGCCACCGGATAAGAATTTAGATCTTAAACTTGAAAAAACATAGGAGCAGACCAAATAGTTTAATGCAGTATAGTACCTCTAAATAGATTATTACTCCAAGCAACGAACTCATTGACTCAATCCTCAATATCTTCAAAAACATCTATGAAGAAAGAATTGGCAACGTCGGAATTGATAAACTTAAAAAATAGTTCGATAATGTATTTGGTTTAGTAATTCAGCTGCTCAAGCAATACAAAGACAGCTTAAAGAAGTATGAACAATTGGAGAAGAAAGAAGTGGAATCTCTCAGAAAAACAATGACCAAATAATGTAAACTTCATCTTAAAAAGTGGAAAAAATGAGAAAATCTCAAATCAGGGGTTCTTCCATGAAAGAAGACTACAAGGGAGAAATTCCAAAGATAGAAATGCTTGAAGTCAATCAAGGAACCCTCAACTGCGAACTCATGATAGAAATCAAGTAAAAATAAATCAAAATTGCCCATGAAAGAATGAAAGATGCTCTCCGAGTTCATGAGGACATGAAAAATTTAGTTGTTTCTCAAGGTGAAAGACTCAATGAAGTAGAAGCTAACATTGATGATGCAAATCGAAATGTACACGAAGCCAAATAAAATTTGGTGGAGGCCCAGCAGCAACACATATCAAGCAAGAAAAAGAAAATGTGCATTGTGGCCATTATAGTAATTGTGGTATTGGTAATAGTTATTCCAATTGTGATACACTTTAACTGATTTCTTAATTACTGATGGCTTATGATTTCCAATAAAATGTCATGCGTTCGCAGAAATTTATTTTTAATAATTATACTATTCGATGAAACCAGGAAGAAGGAGAGGGCATTCCTTTTTCTATATTACGGAAGATCCTCCAGTGACCCTTACGAACTTCAAGAAAATAAGCAACACTTCTTAAATCAAAGGCACAATTCCAAAAAATTACTTCTTTATGGATTTTGCTCAAAGTATATGATTTTTTATTCAGATTGCACTCTTAGAGCGATGAATAAAATAGATAACGAATACTTAACTATAGAGAGTGCTTCATAGCTCGAGAGGTTTGGCAAAAACGTAATTACAAACCTATAGGATTCTTCCCCAGAAGCTAGTCAATCAGTAAAATACTGTGATCAATTGATGCAGTTGATGGAGAAAAAGAGATTGATTCGCAATTCAATTCAAAAATCTTTGTAAAAATCCAAAAAGGAAGAAAGAAGCAATTCTTCTGCTTCAATAAAATAATCTCTGAAAAATCAATATAAGATATCTCCAATTGTAGATTGAGTATTATTCAGATTTCTAGGTTTTTCTCTCCATCATAAAAACTCGTCCAGTTAAATAACAAGTTAATAAAAAAATAAAATTGTGTCTTGGCTCGGTTAGGACTTCTTCAGAAGCAGTGACCATAAATGTTATAGTTTCGATTATTTGTATTTTTTATTCGCAGCTATTTTAAATTGAATCTTTTAATTACTTTAAAGTTTTGAGTTTAATTAGCTGAATCTCAAAAATATAATAATGATGCAAAGAGTAATATGAAGGTAAAATTTATCAATGATGTCTGAAAGTAACAGATTCTTGGGTTGATGAAGGAGAAAATAGTTCCTTGCTTTCCCTGCTACCTTTTTTTGACTGATGAAGACTATTTAATTTGATTTGCTCATATTTGTCAGCTAAACTATCAAATTTTGAATAAAACTATTCATTTTATGATTCAATCAGTTGCTATTCTGATTCATAGATGCTTTTTACTTCATTGGAAGTTCTGCTTTGCTGCTCAAAATAATTCAGAATTTGATCTAGCTTTTTATTTACAGTCTCCATGTTTTCTTATAAATGATTTTGTTTTTTTATTTGTGTTTTCGCATTTCTTTGAAGATTCTCAAGTATTTGATTGACATTCTCTTTCATTTATAAAATATTAAATGCTTAATCACTCTTCACTATTTAATTACTGAGGCAACCTTCCTGTTTATAAGTTTTCCTACTTTAATTTAGGCCATTTTGTTTTTCTTTATTTGCAATTGATGTTAATATGGTATATTTTTTCTTTTCGCTTTACTCTATTTGTTTTGCTTCTTTTCCTCTGATTAAATTTTTACTCATCTTTGATTGAATGTATTGGCAAATTTTAATTTTAGTTTCGGAACTGTTTTCTGAACTATTATCAATTTAATAATCTTCTCTTTCCGGTAGATTGCGACCCTTATTTCTCATTTCTGCCACAAATTTCTGCAGTCTTTTGACACATTGTTCTCTGAATTCCTTCCTGGTTGATTTGTTGAAAGTGACCTCTATTTTCATGCTAATTCTAATTTAGAAATAATCAAACTATAGAATAATAAAGCTCAGACGTATATTACCAATGCCATTATATTTTGCATTGTTTTATCTTATCATTATTCCTTTTTCATCTAAATTCTACGAATGCTGTCTAAATCAAAAACAAATAGAGCACTTCACAAGAGTGGGGATTTATCCATCCCGCAACTCAGTGCCCTTACTAATTCAATACATGAGCAGCAAAAATAAACTCACTTCATCACCAAAGAAATTGTATTTTTGGTAACAATCAGAAAAACTAAATAGAACTCAATAACAAAAATCAACGACTTATAGGTAAATCTATAGAAAAAATTAACCAAGAGGCTGCACTTCTGATTTGGAGATTTGAAGAGGAGAAGGAGATCAACGTAAAAACAAAGTTATTTAGGCAAAACTATAGTTTTTAGTAAAACACATCGAGGAACAACTTTACCAAGCCAAGCTCAACAAGGCTACATAATCAGTAAATCAAATAGAAAATGATAAACTAGAGTAATGCACTAATGTGTTGACGGAAAAATAATTTGCTCTGTAGAATATCAGAGAGAAGATTAACAATTCTTCCTTTGAGTTGACCAACGGGATCGATACTATACGAGCTTTACGTCGAGAGAGGACCATCTTTTCCACTCAGTTTGACAATATTGAACGATAATTTTGCGACTTAGAGCATTGCTATAAAGTACTAGTAATAGAGAGGAATATCAGGGAGAAAGAAGAAAAAGAGGCATTATAAGAATTTAGGAGATGTGAAGTAAAGGCAGAAAAAGAGAGATAGAAGATTGTTCGGCGTGGGCAAATGTAAATTGGAAAACATACCAACAAGGAAATCAGGCTCAATACAAAAAATAATGAGCAATTGGATGCAAGGACTTCCTCTAATACCTAAGGTGAAGATAAAGAATTACCTGGAGCTAATACTACTCCCTCTGAGTTTGGAAACGAAAAATAACTGATAAACCAAAAGAAAAACAAATTCTAAAATGATATGATGAGAATTAAACAGAACAAACAAATTATAATTATACTCAATGATCTTGGAATTTTAACTTCTGAGTAACTGCCGTAGAGTATTAGTGTCTTAGAGTCATAAAATTAAACCCTTCTTTTACAGGCATCAGACTTATACGAACAAATTCTAAGCCTTGAACAGAATATTAAAGGCTTGAATAGAAGAAAAATTACCAAAAGCGTATTTCTAGGAAAGAAAGGAGAAAAAATAACGAAAAATAATCAACTAACATAAATCAATGAGCAGTTAAAACAAAACAATTTATAGATAGATGAATTTAGGAAACTATGCCGTATTTTGGCCAAAGATATTCATTAATTTTACAATCAAGATCAAAAGGTTGAGTATTTAAATGAGGAAGAGGAAATAATCGCCTGTATGAGCGAGCTCCAATAATTCTTAAAGCATTCTTACTTATAGCCCAAGAACTGCTTGACAAAAAATAAGAAGGAGAAAAAGGTATAGAAGCAATCAATTAATCTACTTCCCAACCATCCTACTGAAAGAAATCATATCTCCATATATGAAGAGAAAGATCTTTTGGATTTTGCGAAAAAGAACCTAGGAAAATAGATCAAAAGCGGGTTTAAGGTTTAAAAATGATTAATTATTTGATTATTTTCGACTGACCTTATTATGCGCAGTCTATTCAAAGATTAAAATATCTCTTAAAATAAGTATTGAGCTTTTTGTATTCATTGTTGGCAATGACACTTTATATAATGGCGAAAAAATAATAATAATTCATCGATTAATATTTCGAAAGCAGACCATATGAGTTCGCATAGAGCAACCACTGAAGATACGACTACTGACCGCCCAGATATCATCAGCAAGCTCGCTCATCTCAAAACTTATACTTTCTTTGTCTTCTACCAGTCTACTCACTTGCAAAGTTCTACCTCCCTTCAAGTATTTTTTCACACATTTAGAAGCTGCAATTTAAGCTGAGAGATGAAAGAGTATCTGGGTCTCATGAAGTTCGAGCGAATGGAAGCGATTCTAGTCGACAGGTGCATATTCAATTCTACAATTTGGAGTGCGAATCTTAAAGATTACAGGGACTCCTCGATTTGAAAATCGGGGGATTGGAAAGTACTAACTGGTCCTATCTGCAGCTAAGTCCAAAATAGTGTGCTATTGCTCAGAGGAAAGCCTCATTCATTTGATAGAAAAGTCAGCACTGATGGGGATAGATTTGTCGAACATTCCTGTGATTCTCACACATCCACATCCAAACTCTGACTTCTCAAGTTTCTGTGGTATCAGCTATACTATACAGGATGGAATGAGGCCAATATGGCTGAGTTCTATGAAATGTCTATGTCTGAGTTAGAAAATATTTCAAAGAAATGGATTCAAGCAGCACAGTAAAAAATAGATATTTGGGCTGTGACCATCATTTTAGAAGAAGTAGCACTGCATTTACTTAGGAAGGTCGCCTTCAAAAGTTGGTGGGTCAAAATTTCTAAACGATTGAAGTGACTACGACTTACGAACAGCGGTTTATGAGTCATCTTAGCTTGGGTCATCATGTAAGGTTATCTAAAAACTATAATCAACGTTGTCATTCACCAAATAATAAAACTACTAATCGCATCATATATGGATGGTAACGCTTTAAAAAATTTTGCTGCCTTGGCCCATCCAATATGAAGGCATCTACTGGCGTAGTCAACATACACTACTTCGATGATAAGGGAGAAGAAATTTAAGTTCTTAAACATTTGAGAGAATATGACGGGTCAGAGGAATCATAAATCGAGGCCAGTAAGGTCATCAAGTCCGATAAAGGAATTTTAAGTTTACTGATTGCCAATATTGATCGCTTTCACGGCGACAAGCTTAATACTCAACTCAATTGCAAGCCTGGCGATGGGAGGGTCGAAATTGCAGTTTTTGAGGGAGTTAACAAATGCAGAAGACTTGCTTCTGTTGGAGGTGAGGTCGTACTAAAACTGTAGAGTGAATCGGCAGTATAGCTGCAAGTCGGAGAGGCAGTGTACCGGTGCTGGGGATGCCGTTAGCTGCGAATTCGTCAGTCAGGTCGCATCAAAATATCCATAAACAAGGATGTTCTTGAATGTTGATATTTTTCTTTTATCAAAGCTTTATATTAATTAGGACCAGATTAATGGAAGAGATCATCAACAAGTTCGAGACGGTTCTTTCGACTGTTTGCAGCTTTGTTTATCAGAATAGTCCTCAGCTGGCATCGGTGTCTGGGATGTTCTTTTATTCCTTCATTGTTTATATCTTTTTGTTTGGGTTGCGCTACCTTCGTCAAGAGATGCTGTACCCACGAATTGAGAAAAATATCAGTGATGCATCAAATAAAAAAAGGGCTTAAAATAGAAGAAAACGTTCTGAAGAGGCCCAGCAAATGGTGTAAAAAATGCAATGATCAACTCCTTACATTTATGATGTAATTTGTAATATTAAATGATTCATTTGGTTATTTGCAGATATGCATTTGATCAGAAAGCCTGTCTTTTAAAAACGCCATAATAAATCACAACAACAAATGTAAACTGAAGACCATAAGATTAATAAGATTGTTAAATGCAAGAATCATCATTTTTCATCTAATAATTTCAGTACCTTGCGGACTTCCTCTTCGAATCGACTTACTCGAATCAGATCGCCCACTTTATAAAGGTAATTTTTCTTGACATTGTTGATATAATGGTCGTACAAACTATTCAGAGCCAACTCCGGCGCATTGTCAGTTCGAACTGAGGTCACCAGCACGAATTTAACTAAGTTGACTGTTTCGAGTAGGGAAAGCTGGTACTCTCTGGTCTTCATACTCTTAGCTTGCGTCTTGATGCTGGGATGGAGGATACGAATGTAATGCGAAAGTGTGGCAGACGTGCTTTCCATGTTGCGTATTCGATGTGAGTTTTGGAGTTATGGGTAGTTGACCTCCTTATCAAATTGTTGAGGGTCAATATAGTAGACAAGTGTCTTGTCCTGAAATATCATGAATTCATAGACTCGCTTGTCCATGCCAATATTATTTTATACAGCTTTACAATTACGTAAAGCTATTGCGTAATTTTGTTGATTCGCAATTTAAGATAGTTGAATTTCCTTGAATTCATAGGTATACAACCATCATCAGAATTCTCCCTTCTTGCGGGGTGGAGGAGGTGGGCCACAGGGTTGCAGCATATCCTCTAGCATTCTGTTTTTAAGTCTTGTGATTGACTCGTTTTCGATAGCTGAGAAGTAAAGCATTCTGCTGAAGTGAGAAAGGTGACTGGACAAAGCATCTCTTCGCAGATTCGTTCCATACTCCCACTTGGTGGTATCTGCAGTTCCAGTTCCTGTGTAGCGTAAATTGCGATGCTCAATCTGACTATGGAAGGTGAACTGTTCGTTCATCTCTTATATATTGAGTTTACTAAAGAGTATATATCGAGTCAATTGATGAGCCAACTAATCTTTATTGCGGTTGCGGAATCACTATCGAACGACTGTTATTATATTTTTTAGCATGAACAAAATTGACGTATCCATGATTGGAGGAAATCCCTCCAACATGTTCAATACTGAACACTAAGAGCTCTATACAGTGACTAAGAGATCTTCCTTGGACTAACATTTATAAAAAGTTATTACGCCTCTCCCCAAACGCAATCCTTCATAGTCGTAGCTCACTGACAGTGCAAACAAACGCAGTAAGTATTGGATAATCAAGAGCATCGTCTTTTCAAATAGTTTAGAGAATAAAGCGCTAAGGAGCCGCCAAACTTAGGGACCAGTAAGTCTAAAATTTATTTTAAAATTCCCTGCATTGACGACTACTATATCAAACAATCCAAAGAGCATCTTCTTCCTGCCAAAGTCCATCGCTTTCAATCTCTAATTGAAGAACCAATAAAATAAGAAAAGAAACTTCTAACGACTGTCCGATCCGACTCGGCAGTTGGAAATTAACCTCAGCCTATAGTTGCAAAACAGCGCCTATCACTGCTTATGACTTGCATCATAGTTCTACTCGTGGTGAGTGGTTGCATTATCATTTACTTATTTGACTAATGAAGCGTTGACATGGACTTAACTAATGATCGTAAAATGAATGGTATTAATGAATCGAAGATGTATGATATCAGAAGAGATTGTTCTGTGTAAAAACCTATTGAATGGCTCTTCCCATATTAATGTGCAGTTTTTGAGCCAGTACGCCATACTCCTGTCTAAGTTTGGCGTTTTATAGCTGTGTGTTTCTCAAGGCAGTTTAGAGTTCGTTGAGTCTGTATAATATACAATATACTTTTCGATTTGCATGCGCTTCTCTTCCTCCTTCTGTCTTCTGGAGTCAGTGTTGTCGATGATGATGTTATCGACTTGCTGTCTGTTGTACTTCTTTTTGACGTCGATCTCCTCGTTGAGGCGGTTGAGCTCCTCTTCTAATTTTTGAATGGTAATTTCCTTGAGCTGGATTTAACTCTTTAGCTTTTAGTTTTTGGTGAGGAACTACTTATTTTTGGCAGTGAACTGCTCCTCCTGCTTCTTCAAGTCGTTTATTTCTTATTACAAACTACTATTTTAATTATTGCTATTGGATTCTGTCTTTTCAATTTCGTAGAGCAAGTCTTGATTCCTTCGTATTAATTTCTCCCTTGTTTCCTCTACTTCTCTCAATCTGGTCTGCAGGGCTGCGATTTTGAGTGCGTATCGCTGAGACTCCTCTTCTTGGAGGCGATTTCTCACTTGTGTTTCTTCCTCTAGATATTCTATTCGAATCCTTTCTCTTTTGTCCAATCCCTTTTTGATTTCATTGTCGATCTGGTTGCTTTCATTTTCTACTGTTCTAATCTTTTCCTCTAATGATCTGAGCCTATTTTCCCAATCTCTAGCAATTTCCTTCATTTTGATGTCATGCTACTTCTGCATACGTTCCTCGATTTCTAAATATTTCTGTTCCAACTCTTGGAGTTCTTTGTTGGCCTCTCTAAGTTTTTCATCGTGCTGCCTCATATGTAAATCCTGGTCCCTCTCCATCTGTTGGTGTTCAGAGGTGGTCCTGTCGAGCTAAAATTTTACATTTCTGTTCTGAATGACCAACTAATTGCACTTGTTCTCGAGATCTTGCAATTACCTAGCATCAATTTTCTCTCTCTTGATAAGATCTTCCAGTTCCTTTTCGAGTCGGATCTTGAGCTCAGCTGTATCTTTACGATTTTGATCTAAGATATCTTCGAGATGCCTAACCACGTTTTATTTTGAAAGATCATCAATGGCGTTGACTTTGCTTAAATACATTGGGTTTGTAATTGGGTTGATGCTAGAACGATCCTTTCCCTCCAAAAAAGCACCTCCAGTCATCATTAACTTATCCTTTGAAATCGGATTTTTATTTCTGTTGGCCTTAAGAATGACTTACAGGGCTTCAATACTTTCCTTTTTTATTTTTTGGCCTGACAGTTCCACATAAATTAGACTTTCATTTTTCGCCCTTTTGAGTTCTCCCGTCAAATAGTCAATGTCTGCTGAATTGATCTGATTGTATCTGAGTTCTAAAAGTTTGAGTGTCTTCGAGGTTGCCAAAAAGGGTACAATCCGCTTGAAAGCTTAGCTCGAAATTTTGTTATTAGATATATTGAGTCTTTAAATTTTTGGGCTCGATTGAATTAAATTGCCTAGGTTTTCCTCCCAACTATCGTATTCCTTTTCTCCGAGGTTATTGTACTCAATGATAAGCTGCCGAATGTTAGGATTTCTGGTTAGGGCTTCAAAAATATCCTTGAATCCCTCGGCTGAAATGTCATTGCTTTTGATTTCCAAGACTTCAATCTTGCGGTGGTCGGCTATGAATTTAGCAAGCTCCTGAGCACCCTAATCTCCGATGAAGCGATCATTGAAGACAATTCTGGGATTATCCCTAAAATTTTAAAACTGAGAAGTTAGGGTCATAATTTAAATTGCGAGAGTGTAAGTTAATAAAGCTGTTATATAGCAGGGCGGATGTCTGTACTAAATACAGAGGTTTGGCTGAGTTGTAGTTAATTAAATAATAATAATAAAGATGGGTTGTGGGGCAATCTGTGGAGACACCTCCAACATAGAAATAGCTACTTTTAATTAATCGCAGCGAGCCATGCAGATTCTCATACCTCTTCTTAATAAAAATAGTCATCTTGCGCAAACTTCTACTTATCACAATTTTATTGCCCATTATCACAGCGATATCGCCTCCTTCCACCTCAAGCCCAAACCTAAACTCGCCAAAAACGAACTAGTATCACTAGAAATTAGAACCAAATGGAAGCTGATTCTCTACGGACTCGATAGTGATCACATCAATTATTGCAACTGTCTGGGATTAATCGACGAAAAATAGTACCTTAACGGTCAGGAGGAAGCTAGTGTCCACAGTCAGCCACATGAACTATTGGAGCACGCTGGCTTCAAGCAGATTGAGAAAGACATATCCCGAACCTTACCAATCCCCTAAAACCGTAAGAAGTAGTTTTAAAATGTATTAAAGCGGATCACTAACTTCTTTCCGAAGATGGGCTATACTCAAGGTCTAAACTTCATCATTGGGTATCTGATTCTGGTGGGATACTCATAAAGTGACAGCTTCTGGATGTTTGTGCACATTGCAATTAATAGACGATACTTACTTCTCGGTCTATTCGAGGATATGTTTCCACTTTCCAGTGTGCTCGATAAATTGTTTCGAAACGTGCTTAAAAGAGAGGACTCTGCTTTATTTCATCATATATTTGACAACCTATAGATTTAGCCTGCCCTCTGGACATTTAAATGGTTTACGACCTGCTTTCTTTACAGCTTTCCTCTTTAAATGATTAAGTATGTATGGGATCTTCTTATTCAAATTGGCTGTTTTGCTATAGTAACCTTTGCTGTTTGCCTTACTAAACAACTTGCAGTTAAAATTCATGAGATAGATGACATGTCTGATTTTTGTGAGTTTGTTTCTTCATTAAGCAATATTTAATGCTTTAATGAGCATGTCAATATGCAGTTAGTAATAAATCAGTCGTATCTGCTCCAAATATTGCCGTAGGACTTTGAAGGAATTGATTAAATAGGAGGTTTCTATGGATAATATTTAAAAACAAGAACTTTTTTTCAAAAGGAAAAACACCAAAAAAGCATTGACTTGACTCTTCCTCTTTCCGACTAAATTAAAAAAATTTAGCGTAAAACATAACAGTTGCTATAAAATTTCTATAATACTCTGCTTGAAGAACGAAAACAATTAAAAACAGGGACAGTTTCGAGCATGCCCCTCCCCATAAATACTGTGATAAAATATTTTTACCAACCATCACAAGCAAATGAAGAATTTAATGGCTTAGAGTTAACTCAAAAAGAGCACTGGACAAATGAATTGTCGATAGATATAAAAAAAGAAGAAGCAATAAAGATAGAAGATAAAATAACGCAAATCCCCATTCCTTATTCGCCCCATAAAATCAATTAAATATAAGAGGCACCTGATTAACTTCAGGAAATTGTTTCAAGCATATCCCATAACATAAAGCATCCATAACCTGATAAACTGGATGAACTGGACAAATTTTAGCTCGAGTATTCAAAGAAAACTAATGTCAATCTTAAAATCAATAATTATTCGCTTCCAAAATCATGTGAAAGCTAAGTTAAAGCCAAAGAATTCAAAGGATTCGGCTTTACTCAAACTAATGACAAACCAAAGCGATAAACGAGTAAGCCAAACAAAACACTCGTGCTGAATGGTCAAAATTTATTAAAAATATAGTCTTGCGATGCCGTCTCAGTCTCATCCAAGCATACCAATACTAATCGATCTGTAAGCAACAATAAAAAAGCATAAATGCCAGCACCTAAAAGCGTAAGAATTTGTGGATGCAAGACTAAAACAGAAGAAAATAATTGTTCCAGCATCGACCCTAAAAGTGAGCAAGGCGAGTTAAAAGACCAATTTAGTGATAAAGACTCCCTTTCCAACAAACAATACTCTCACAATTAAGACTATGTTCCGGATAATATCAGCTTTCAGAATTAAGACCATTAAAAGATTCCCAATGACTATATGATCAGCTCACATGGGCCAGCCCTAAAAGAAAAAAAAGATGACTTAGATCTTAAGAAGATGGAAAATGAAAACGAGGTGGAAGTTCTCCCGCCTTTCAAAAAGGATAAGAGACACAAGTAATATCGAGTATTCGAAATAAATTCAGGTAATAAATAGAAACTGTTTAATGTTGGGTGGGAGAGGGAGAAATCGGTGGAGTCCATACTGCCAGCATCCAACGAACATATTTCTAGGGAGCACATCGTTATTCATGGGAAGGGCAGCGATATCAGCAGATGCGAAATATAAAGCATTCGCTGAAAGACATTCTATCATTTTTATATTTTAAACTGCAATCTTATGCCTAAGTTATCATATAAAATCAAATTTGGATGACAATAATGATCCATGCGCAAGCAATTACGAAAAATATTTATCAAAGACCCCCTTCGACTTCTTCCTTTTCTAGTCCTACTTTTATCATATTTTACGTTAATAAAAATATTATGAACTCAAAGTATAGCATAATTAAGCAAATAGGACAGGGGCAGTACGGACAAATATTCCTGGCAACCTTGAAGGACTCTCCAGACTCCAACCAACAGTTTGCAATTAAAAAAATCAATAATCAGAACATTGATGCCGAGCATATCCTTCTTCCTCAGATAAATCATCCGAACATCCTTCGAGTCCACTAGATAATTCGAGAATAAAGGGATATTTGCATAGTGTTGGAGTTTGCTGCTCAAGGTACGACTTTCATTAGCCAGGAGATCTTTCAGCCTATGTGTCGAACCACTTTCCTGAAGAATACATACCTGAAAAATTAATCAAAAGCTGGCTACTGCAATTGTGCTTGGCTCTTTACCATCTCCATCACGAAATCAGTCTTATTCATAGAGATATCAAGACTATTAATGTTTTGGTCATGGAAGACGGTCTCATCAAACTGTCTGATTTTGGACTGGCTAAAAAAATGACCAGTTCTGAAGATTTTGCCAAGAGCACAGTCGGAACGCCCTACTATCTTTCACCTGAGACTGTCAGTCTCGGACGATTCAACATTAAAAGCGATGTATGGGGACTTGGATGCCTAATGTATGAACTGTGCACTGGCGAAAAACCATTTAAAGGGACAGCTTTTGGTTAAATCTTTAATAATATTGTTAATGGCATTGCAGGACAGCTACCTTAATGTTATTCAGCTTGGCTTTCTAATTTGATATTATCGATGCTTTAGAAAAATGGGGAGAAACGGCCAACTGTTTAGACCATACTTTAAGACGAATAAATGAGAAAGTAGTTTGTTAGACTCAAGTCAGTGCATAAGGAATATGAAAGCTTTTCTTACCCAAAGCTAAATTTGAAAACAACCAAATATTTGGAAAGAGAAGATCGTCTTTTAGGAAATATCAAGTTGTTCAGTTAATCCTTGAAAACTGTTAAGAAATAGAGACCAATTAAAATGCATATGGAGGAAGGCTGGGGGTAGACAATGCCTACAAATTAAAACCAAAAAAAAGTAGAAAGGATTAAGTTTGCTGACCAGTCACTGAGGAGTTTGCTGTCTAAGCAGAGACTTAGTAAGGATGACAAATGAAGACTTGCATTGCCCAAATTGATAATATTAATTTAGTAATTGCACATCATAAGATTAACACTATTTTTTAGCCAAATCATCCACCGAATTTTGATTTATACTTACGAATGTCATCTTCAGTGACTGAGTTACACTATGCTTACTTTATTGATAAAGTGGTATGGGTTATTATAAACCCTTGGAATCATTCAGACTCGAAACAATAGCTGTTTTCATATCTAATAGTTTAAGATACATTCCTTCGTGAGATGAGGTTGGACAGCCAAGAAGATACCCAATTTTAGCGGTCAAAGAAGGCATGAATGGTTCAATCAAATACGAGTAAACTTTTATGATGCGAATTAAAAATGCTAAAATAATTGTTTTTCTGAATAGCAGGAGCAATACCTTTATTTATTTCTCCAAAATTCTGTTTTGCTGATATACTGATTGATAAGAAAAGAAAACTCGTTAATCATGGCTGCTCCCTTTAAAATCTATTTATTTTCCATGGCTTGTTTAAACTCAAAGAATTTAGATGAAAATGATTAAATTAAGACCATCTAATCAGCCAAAAGTTCAGCCTAACTTAATGGGAGTATAGCTGATCCATACTATTTATAAGTGTACTTTAAAACCCTATTCAGCAGATTTCCGATGCTATTTACCATCTAATTATTTGTTCTAGTTGCAAAATCGCTCCAACTAAACTCGCTATCAAAGCTTTATGGTCGATTTCGCAAAAGGTAGTAGCGCCATATTTCATTGCAAATTTATGTCTTCTGGCATTGATCTCCAAATACTCCAATGTTGTGACTTTTCGAAAATTTTCCTCCTTAATATTTAAGATACTCGGTGACAGACAGAAAAGAAGGCAACTTCCAATTTATATTAGTGCCAAGTAGGGTTGCTGGGCATATAATGCTATGAAAAAGAATGTTATCTTTTCCCATAAACTGATTTAATTACACAGAAATATTTTGTTGCTTAATCCACCAAGCCTTAAAACCCTACCCTAAAAATTAGGCCGTGATCGAAATATATCCAAGAGGTGCTTCAAACCAAACATAGAACACTTTTTTTTAGTAGCCAGTCAGAGGAACAGGAATTCCCCATTTAAGATCTCGAGTGATGCATCTGTCTGGTGAGGTAGAATTCAACCATCCTTTAGTCACTCCTTTTGCATTATTGCTCCATTTTTGACTCGAAGTATTTTAATTTAGCCATTTTGTTAAGTTATTTTTCTGTTAATTTAATTTTAAATAAAGATGGGTGGTTGTTTTAGGACTAGGGGCATGGTGGCAGATGGAGCATTTTAAATCAGTTAAATCATCGCTGATATTGTTAAAAACCATGGAACAGTTTTCGCATTGATCTCCTCTAGTGATTGATGAACATTTATTGCACTTCCCATAAACAAATCTATCTGCAAGGAATAGATCGCAATGACTACAATAAAGCTGCTCAGATTACTTTTAAATGATATTTCCGTTTTGATAATTTTGATTAAAAATCTATTGAGTTACTTCCGTATGCACAGGTGTGCTTGTCCTGCCAAAATAATCAAACGAAATATCGAACCAGTCATAAATGGACTTGTGAATATGATGAAATTTGTCACAAATCTATTGAGGAGTCGTTTTTTAAAGACGTGCTTTGACTTCCGTTGCAGTCCCATACTCATCTGTTCCACATATAAACAATACGTTGTAACCCATCAACCTGCAAAATCTAGCGTAAACGTCAGCAGATAGCACAGCTCCTATAATATTTCCCAGGTGTGGAGTATTATTCACATAAGGTAGAGCCGAAGTTATCAAGACATTCTTTTGTGATGCTGAAGGCAGTCTTTTGTTGGGAACATGACACAGTTTTTTTGAATTCAAACTCAACAAAATTTATGGATTAATGATTGCTTTTTATTTTGTGGCATTTTTCTTTTGAGAATAGGTTTTTATGAACCTTCGAAAGATAAATTTCATAAATTTTAATAATGAATTAATTATTTAATCATTATTTGAGAAGATGTACAAGCCGATTAAATTTGGGGACCGACAATGAAAGTGACTTCACTGATGAAGAATCATACACCTCTTTAATGTGCTCTTTTGAATTCTGAGAAAACACCAAATCGCTCCATGACATAAACATGCCCCATTTCACTCCTGCCTTTAAGCAATGTTCCATATCGGGGATTGGACCATTCTCTGTCATTTCTATCATCTTTTGACCATTCACTATCTTGTTTAACTGAGTAAAAATGTTTTATTGGCAGCCATAATTGTATTCCCCCGGATAACTATCATAGCCAATCAAATCCACACGGGCATTTCCAGGATACCAATCGGGCTATGGTGTACTCCAAACCCAGATAAGATTGTTGATTTAGTGAAAGACTGTGATTCTTTGAAAGATGATCCTATAAAGTGAAATTGCAGCGCTATTTGTTTTAGCACCCCACCAGAACCATTTTCCGCCTGCTTCGTGGAGTGGTCTCCAGAGCACAGGAATCTTGCTATTTTGCAATTTTTTAAGCTGAACCGCTATGGCATCAATATCTCTTATTGTTGCATTGTACTATGCTGTATTTTAAATCACAGCTTTAGAAACATCAAAATCTGTGTACTGAGTGTAAAACGTGCTTGTTCTAAGCTATCCTCCAAAAGGAGAAAACCAATGCCAAAAGAAAATAACAATTCCTTTCTTTTGAGTCACTCTATGATACCAATCTATGGCTAAATCAATAGTTCCATCATCCGCTGGTTGCCAGTTGTACCATGGATTATGAGGAGAATAATTTTGCATATCAAATCCACGGACAGTTGGATTTTTACCGATTTGATTGACAAAGTCATCGTAATGAAATGTTGTTTGACCAGAATAAGAATACTTGCCGTAATTATTGATGAGTTAGGAATAGAGCTGCTGAACTTCAGGGGAGGCATTAGGATTGACTAATTTATCAAAAGAAGAAACCAGGTACAAGCAGCACAAATATATAAGATATTTCATTGTATATAATATCTATTCCTAATTCTGAAAAGAGGTAAACTTAGCATTGGTATTTTATTATTGATGATTGACAATTACAAAATAAACAATTCAGTTTAGTTCAATAACTACTCTTATAGCAAGAATATCAGTGAGATGGATAAATAAATCAGGACTTACTATTCAAATAAGCCGTCTTTATTTATTCTTATGCCCAGTTTATATATTGTAATTTTAAATCAATGACTGAAAAAGTATTTGCGCCTTCTCAAATTCCAACTTGCTAAATATGCTCCAAATAAGCTCTGTTTCAATGCAGTGATTGCTAAAAGGCCTTTTATTGCAGCAGAGACCATCAGTTCTAGCACTGGAAAAAGAGTCATAAGAATAACTGCCACTCAAATCTTCCTCCCACTGATGATATTCTTAAGACAATTTTGGAAGTGAGAAAAAGCTATTATTAGAATTTCAGTCACACGCAGTTTTCTTAATGCTTGCTTGATGCCAAAGTTTTAGTTGGCTTATAAAAAAAGAGATTGATCGAAAGTCCTTCCGTTAGTTATGAACTCGATTATGGAGGTACGGTTTGCCTGTTAACAAAAACTTTCTTGCTGCTGAGTGATAAAAAGAGTGCAAAGTTATAGCTATAAAACTATCTTAAAGAAAAATCTTCAATGATTGAAGACTTGAAAGATATTCCAAACGTAAAACAGAAAGAAACCATCAAAGAGAAATACTACGATCATCTTCAAAAAAAATTAAATTTGATTTCTTGCATTGGGAATCTTTGCTATGCTATTGGTATGGAATGCATTTCTTACTATGTCTTATACACTGAAATCATTATGATATTCTTTGGACCAGACTCTTTTGAAGCGTCTAATTGCTATTTTTTGATTGGATGCTTTTACGCTGAGTAAGGATATTTTAAAAAAGCAATATAATGCTTCAAAAAATCAGCCAATATTCGAGGACCATTTGCCGGCGATTGTCTGTATAACATTGGAATACTGTATAAGTTACAAGGAGAATTGCCAAAGGCCCTTTAAATTCTAGAAAAAGCACTCAAGAAGAGATAAGAACAATATGGTGAATATTCAAACAAAGTGGCAGAGATAAATGAGATGCTAGGAATAATTTACACTGAACTAAACGATTTCAAGACAGCGATGCTTTAATATTAAAAAGCATTTAAATTGAGGACAACAAGTGAGAATCCTTCTGGATAGTTAGAAAACGTGCTCGATTTAATTCATGAACTCTATGAGAAACTCACTGTCTTCATTGAAGCTGGACAGCCAAAGGTTAAAAAGCCAGATATATATCTCCGTCTAAAATAAAGTATTGATAACTAAAAGTTATATTGGTAGCATCCCAAATATAAAAAAAAGATTAATTAAAATAATGACGAAAAGGAGAATAAAAAAGTTTAAATTCTCAGCAAAAGATAAGAATAAAAAGACAAACAAAAAAATAATCAAAAGTTTTAGTACAATCTAGTTTTAACTGAGTAGCTGACTGGTCAGTTGGGCTTAGCTGAACTCTTTCGTCTTTCTGAACTTCAACTCTAATTAGAAAAATGTACAACTCAATTCGGAATTATCTATACCATTGGTACATCTGCTTTCTATTAAAATTTATCACCAGAAAAGTATATATCTCTTGAAAAGGACAACAAAAAATTGTTTTAGATGATCAAATTGGAGCAGCTTAAAAAGATAAAAAATTCAGAAACATGATTATAATTTATCTTTTTGGAAAGATAACTTTCCATATATTATAAAATAAATATTTTTTACTTAATCAAATATAATCGCTAGAAGGG
>Ga0302186_10000421_pt1 | contig 37816 bp, 20 predicted proteins | sample II_Bog_E1_2_FD_198782 | JGI IMG/M metagenome (GOLD analysis project Ga0302186, IMG submission 198782) | Peat permafrost microbial communities from Stordalen Mire near Abisko, Sweden - II_Bog_E1_1 | ecosystem: Environmental > Terrestrial > Soil > Wetlands > Peat | place: Sweden: Abisko... | reverse complement strand
CATCGATCGGTTGATAGCAATAAATCAAAATTCCCAGACCAGCAAAGCTATTTGCCAAGTCATAGTTTCTCCTTCAAGGAAAATTAAGGTTGTTAGACCCTCATAAAAAAAACATTATCGCTACTATTTATCTTATAATTATAACATCAATTGCTTACAATAAATCAAATATCTTCATTTTTTAATACATCTATTGATTGATGAATGATGTGAAATTATTTAAAAGTTGTTTAAATAGGTATGATCAAACAATCTCAAGGAAGAGCTTGGGGTTAAGCAACTCGATTTCAGGCTTAGCAATGTTAATAATGCCAGCTGGTTGTGCCACAATTCGTTTGGTAGAAATCCTCTTTCCAAGTTTATTGGATTCTGTCTTTTTCTTGTCGTTTTCTTTGATACGATTAAGGAAGGACTGTCGGGAGGTTGACAATTTTAAGTGCTCAACTCTAACGTGTATTCTCTTGGGAATGATTCTTTGTCTGACCTGCTTGTTTACAATAACTCCGATGGACCTAGGGTTTACGTTGAAAACGGTACCTGTGCGGCCATGATAATATTTATAAGGCATACCCTTATGAATAGCACCGTCGACCACAATATCAACAATGTCCCCAATCTTGTATGTCGTAAGGGTCTTGGATATGTGAATAGCACCGTGCTGTTTGAATCCCTTTTTGAACTTGTGTCTGGTTCTGCGCTTATATCCGTAGCTGTGGGTCATAACTTATGTGATAAATAATAATATTAATTAATCATAAAATAATCAATTTCAGGAAGATCCATTTTTATCTGTGCTCGTCCATCGAAAACTAAATAGTCCCTAGTTATTAGGGAAAACTCATGTGCATGCTCATAATCAAAAAAAATCACGCTTTTTCGACCCTACTACTCATATTTTATCCAGTCTCATTCAGCTCTTTTGATCTACTCGGTTTTTCTTCATTATTTTGTAGTGTTCGACCGCGTAATTGCCCTCCAGTCGTATTCTGAAAATGATTCATCAGTGAAGTTGTGCCTTGTATTCTGGCGTAGGCCAACTCACAAATCTTTTCGCTGTTGAACCGATCCCATCTTCGTCCATTAAATTCGTTATAAAATTCCAGAATGAATTTGGTATGGATGAAATTAACAAAGGCATAGCCCACGTTACAAGAGTTGTAGTTATCGATGGGAAGGTATAAAAAGTTAATCTTCATCTTGTAGTTTTTGTCGATTTACTACAGCAGTAGATCTTAAGAATATTTGTTAGGAATGTGCCTGATCATTAGAGTCGTTCGTCCGTCAATTTAGATCTGTATAAAAATTATTGTACGTCTTTAGGAATGATCTTGAATTAATGAGGCTCTTAATCTGTGGCACTTCTGCGCTTTCTTTGAGCAATTTTATGGTAGATGATATTGTTTTGGGGTTGAGGGTAAAATTGATAAGGGTAACCCATAGCAAGCGCTTGGTTCATTGCTGATATCATCTCCATGGAAGGGCTTTCCTCCTTCTATCGAAGTCGAGGACTCATTTAATTTCCTAAGCTTGAGTGATTTGTTGTTGTGCACTCCTGCTTCTCTTCTCTTTGGTAAAGTTTAGGATAATAATACATCTAATCCCGCTAATAAAGAGGGTATTGTCCTTGACTTTTGGCATCATAGCTATGATTTTTTGGAAGATGTCGCCTCTTGCTGCATGAAGAGGTATCTCTGAATATTTATCTAATCTCCTCCTGCTCCAACTCTTCAAGTGGACTATTCTTGACCATTTCCATCTCGTTATTATTGGTGACTGGAAACACCATTTCTTCAATTAGTTCAGGAATGCCTTCAAAATCGGTTTAATTGAGTACTTTGCTGACCACACTCGATAAAAACACTTTTTATTGAAATTCCATCTGTGGTTTTTGATTGGTTGCGTTTTTCTGTTTTATTTTGTTTCGCCTGGACGTAGATGGACTTAACTTCGCCTTTTCTTTGGATTTACTGAGGATAAAGCAGTTGATGTTGGCGGATGACGTATCAAATTTTAACGGGCTGGTCTACTTTTTGAGGCTTTTACTCATGCGATTGACGTATTATTCTATGGTTAAATTGATATGACAACGCAAAATAATAGCACTAAAGTCATTGATGACAAATTATTAATTTTGCCGAATCAAGATAGAGAAAGAGCCAGGGATGTCATTCAGACCATTAATGCACGTCAAAGATAATAAAAAAATACAAATGTAATGAATTGAATCAGGTTTATAACTCACGAACAATTAATGTTTAGGGATGCTCAAAAATGGTCTTTAGTTTTTATTGTTTTTTATCAAGTAAGGTATCTGAACTGCCAAGTCCGATAAAAAGATCGAATTTTCGATTTAATTCATCGATGAAGCCTAATTTTTAGGAATAACTTTCGATAAAATCGAATAAATATTGAACAGTTTCCGACCCATCGACATGAATCAATAAATTTTATCCAGAAGGCAGTCTAATTTTAAAGCACAGACCGTCATCATATCTCTTCAGATTATTTCTAGTTTATTCTCTTCGTTTTTATATTTAATCCATACTCGATGAATTTTATACAATATTATTATTATTATTATTTTTTCCACACTATTAATTGGATTATTAGTTTTTTTCCTTGGGAATAAAAGCCTGATGAAATTCTTTATCCTGCTGTTCTCGTATTTTTCTATCATCTCTCACTTTTATATACTCTTTATAACTCTTTGGCCTGCGATATTGAAAATGGCCTTTTCTTCGTTAGTTGCACTCCTTGATAATATGAGATTAGTCCAATTATCGTCTGATGCATTCAACCTTTGCCTTTCTTATGTCTTTTTGCATACCTTATATATCGTTTCTGATTTTTATATAGCAAATTATTTGTATTTCATCGATATAGTTTATTCTGCCAATAATCAGGAAGTCTCTTTTTTATTAAAGAGCCAATTATTTTAGAGATTATTAGATTTTATACTCGTAAATATCCACACCTATCAATTTGAATTGTTCATTTAATATCTTTTAGACCTAGTTATTTTACTTGAAAAATTATTTCATATCACTTATGTCTGAGGAATGGAAGTTTATATTAAAGATAACGAAAGGAAGTCGCTATTTCCAACATTGTTAAAAAGCATCCATCAATGCCTTTGCCCCAATTTTTAGATTGCTATGATGACCGATCAAATTTTACAACTTTTAAAGAAATGTTAGTTCGTCAGGATTTCTACAAGCTATTTTTTCTAAATACGCAAATCTATACTTAAACGCTGATCTCCTTGTTTTAACTTCTTACCTTTATAACGTTTCTCAAAGTTTATTTCGTTATCCATGAAGATTCTATAGACCTCATATACATGATCGGCCTCATCAAACTCAGACAATATACTATTTCCATACATCTATTGCTAAATAATTCGATTTTCATTTAAAGGGCGTGTAGGAGAGTTAAATTGGTGATTGATTGCATTCTTATTTAAGTGGCAAATACGTCTAAGTTGTAATTGCAATCCATGAATAGCTTGAAAGCCTGTTCCATATTGATCCCGCATATCTAAGTGAGTCTCCGCACATCATCTCGATACTATTCCTCGATAAATTCTTCATCCATCTGCTTAATCTTTCAAATACCTTTTAATATATCTGCTCCCGCCAAAGAATTTTGAGTTTATATTTATAGATAATTAAGTCAATAAAATGGTCTATTGGTTATCTTTATATTGAGGAAAGATAATATGCTTTTGTAATAATCAAAATGCAGCAATATCATGATTATTTGCCACACTTGTGGTGTTGGCATTTAGGGGTTATCCAAAATCGGGATTGTGAGAAAGTAAAGTATCATACTGGTAACTATTGACGCTGAATGTTTTTTGCGAGCATCCTTTAATCTAATATCTATATTTTATTGCATTTACTTTTTTAAGAGGTTTTTTTTGGTTATGGGCACTGCTTGCTAAATATTATCTGCTTTCTAGATTTGCCGAGGCTGCTATTTGACTTTTATTTATTATTTATTGATTAATAACTATGAATCCGGCGGCGGATATATTTCTATTTTGTTAAATCTGATTTATTTGGAAGGCTATTCTTCTAGAATTCTCTGTCCAGTTACGTTTTATTTATCATTTCTCGCCATAACTACATCTTTATCCTTGAAGCTCACACATCCCATGATAATAACTGTATTTTATTATAAATCAAAGCAACAAATATTATTTCAAGTAAATATCGCAAAGCTACTTCCTCATTAATAATACATAAAATATTATTTCATTTAATGATAAATCAATCATTCTGATTCCCTTCCTTGCTCTAAGTACTGATTCAGTCCTTGAGTTCTTAAAGCTTCATTGAAAAGAATTTATAGTTCTTTTCCAGCCATACTGACTACATGGCTCACTCCATTATATTTGTAACTGTTGTTCCATATCAAGTTCATATCGTCTACAAATTGATGAGGATTTGTGTAACAGTTATGAGTTAATTTCTTGCGGATAGTCCCCAAATCCATAGGCGAAGTAACAATTGTTGTGTAATCGGGAATATTTAGTTTGATTGGATCGACTGGCTCCAAGAAATAATAGGATCCCTTAAACTTTGAGCACTGAGTAAATACCTTGAAAGCTACCTTATCCCAATTTTCTGCTTCATTAGCCATGAGGCTGTCCTGAGGAATACTTTCTGGGTTTGCGAGATATTCGACTAATTCAGCCTTATTTTTTATCAGTTGAGCTACTTATTCCTCAGAGAGATCGCGAGACTATCCCTTATCATTGACGAACACGATTTTGTAAGTCTGCTTCATTTTAACATCATCCAAGTTTTTTCTTCTCCTTTAAGCTTTTTCAATGCTGGATTATTCTATGCTGGCGGCACTTGCATTAAGTTTATTATTTTATTTTATTTTTCTAAGTTAGCTGTTCAAGTATTCATATACGTCCAAGAATTTCGCCTTTTTTGCGTATTCAGCCGGGCTTTTGTTTGTCACATCTGTATGTGAAATGTCTGCTCCTTTTTAAATGAGCAATTTGCACATTGAAAGATGTCCTCGGCGAGCAGCATAGTAGAGAGGAGTTTGTCCTGCTAACTTATCAGCATAATTTGCGCGCTCTAAATGGAAAAAGCCATACATTTGGTACAATATTTGAGAGCTATTTACAGTCGATTTTAGCTAACCGCATAAAAAATGGGAGTTTGTCCATATACATCAACTTAATCTAAACTGAGACCATGGCTCAGTAGAATTTATGTGCACTTTTCCTTTCCTGTATAATTTAAACGTTACCCTACCTGCAAACATAAAAAAGGATCGTTTGTTCATTATGATCTTTATGTTTGACATTTGCTCCATTCCTAATTAACAGCTTTATTAATTAAGAAGATGACTAATCATTGGGTAATATGGCTGCAAAGTATAGAGCAGGTTGTCTAAATTGAGGTTATAGTTGATTGACTATTAGAGGATTAGCAACCTTGAGAATATCTTCAACTAGCTAAAAAGATCTGTATGAGACGGTGGTTACTAGTTTTTTATGGCAGAAATAAATTATTTAAATTGATGCTCGGTAATGGGCTATTGTTGCTCCATCTTGGCGGAAAAAATATTTATATATAGGAATATCAATTTCAATTTTACAAATGACCAGCATAGGGATATTTATATCAACAATCACCATTTCAATCACGCGCTTTGCCATAATACATAGACCATTATAAATCAATAAGATAAATTCTATTTTGTTTTATCTATTGTCAGGTTGAAGCCATCAATCGCCCAGAACTTCAATTCATTGGTTTATCCAATTTGTTTAACTAATATTAAATTAATTAAACTGAAACAAAAATTATTAAATCAGAGCTAAAATTAGCTTTTAAGATGCGAGGTGAATGAATCTCGACTTAAAACTTGCCGAGTGCGCAACCTTGGAGTCGTTATCATTTTTGGATGTAAGATTTCTGCATTAATTTTGGGAGGATCAGTGTATCTCTCTTGGTCAAGCTGCTCTCTTTTCTCTTTACGAATAAGATATTTTTTAAGTAATGATATTCTTGCTTTTTATGAGCATATCTTCTCATCACATTCATTAATCTCTTGAATTGCGGTCAAACATCCTCGCTGAATGAATGAAGATTTGGTTGTATCTTTTGCATTTATCATCACATACTATTGGTCTTTATTCCTATATTTTAAAAACACTTTTTCTTTTGCTTTGAAGTATTATTAGTCGAAAGGTTAGCAAGGGTCGAAATATCCCCGAGTATTGAAGACCACTTGTTGATCATTTTAACAATCAAAAGAATGAACGGATTTATGTTTTAAGGTTGATTTTTTTAGTTTTGGTAGACAGGGTTTTACTCTTATCATATTAAAAATAGTATTATTTACAATAAAAGAATAGCTTTAATACAGAAATAGCAATGATATTGAAAAGGCTTGTTGAATATTTTATGATTATATGCCGCCACAGTTGTCTATCTATTAAATTTATACTCAATAAAGCAATATTTAACCAAACGCCAAAAAACTTAAAACAAAACTGAATAATTATGGTTTAACTATGATGAATAATAAATAGTATTGATTACGGATAATCTAATGAAAGAATCACTCCCATTAATTAAAAATATTGATAATGAATAGTTCATACTAAATCCTTACGACATAGGGGGCAATTACTGCTTCTTTCTCGCCACATCTGCAGACATTTGTGATGAAAAACATGTTTACATTTGATTGAGTACACAGTTGATTCTAAAATAAATTAAATTCTCACTTTCTTTTACCATCTATTGACAAATTGCACATATTTTCTTCTTCTTCAAATTTATTCTTAAGATCAGTTTAACTTTTATCCCCCTCTTTTTTGAAAGCAAATTCTAACTGCGAAGCTGAGTTAAGAAAGTCTGATTCGGTCAAGTGCGTACATCAAGAGATATGGTTGCTGAGTGGGCTGATATAAACGAACACTTACAAGTCAGTCCTATAGACATGTCGTGAGAGTGAGAGTGAACAATTGCTTAAGTTTGTAACGAGGATGAGTTATTGACTTGTAATGCTAAAACAGTTGAGTCGTTCAAAGGATAATCCACAGATGGAAAACTTAAGAGCTTGGTGAGCTATAGTCATACTTAGAGGTCTAACTATGGGGGTGAGGAGATAAATTGAGGAAGTGGTAACTATGAAGAATTAGTGACTGCTGAGTTGAATTGCTGCATGCTAATTTTCTATTATAAACCATTAAATAGTCCTGACATTTAAATGAGGGGTAAATAGTCAAAGTAGTTTTGAAAAATAAATAACTGATCAAGATTTATCATAAAAATAAAATATGGAGATAAAAAATAAATCAATGAATATGTCATCTTGGTAAAGAATCACAGTTCATCTTTATCATGAAAATTTTATTACCCAAGAGATATATTTTTTAAGGATCTTTTTAGTGAGCCATTAATTTTAAAATATTAATTTTTGCTTTATTTTGTGTAAGTGCGTTCTAGAATATTAATATTCGCCTTTTTAATTTATTGAGAAAAATTGTTGTTGTTGGGAATGAATCCCTCATAGAGCAAAGAAGACACAACTAAACTGCATGATCCCATCAACTACGGAGAATTCCTGTATTGGAACGATCGATATATAAAATCCAAAGATGTGAGGTTCTAGTGGTTATAAAATTTTTAGTCTTTAAAGGTACTTCTACCCTTATCCAGATAGAAATAGAGAAATGTCTTAATTTTAACAAGGATAGTCATATTCTTAATATTGGCTGTGGCAACAGTGAATTAGCTGATCGCCTTTACGATTATGGATATCATTTTATCACAAGCAATGATATCTCTGAGGCTGTGATAGAGCAGATGAACAAAGTTAAAACTTAAAAACAATATGAACATATGATCTATGAAGTTATGGATGTGAGAGAAATGTCCTATGCAAATAACACATTTGATATGGTCATCGACAAATCTACCATCGATACATTAATGTGTTCTGAAAACCCAATTCTTAATGTTGCTAAAATGGTTGAGGAGTCGTATAGAGTGCTTAAACCTGGAGGGATTTATTTTGCAGTTTCTTTCGCTGAACCTTTTCGCCGATTGGAGCATTTGACTCGTGAACACGTTAAATTTGATATCCAGACTAAAACAGTAAAGCGTAAAAATACAGAGGGAGATGATCTGATTCACTATCTTTATATTTGCCGCAAGATACCAAAACAGCCAATGTCAAGGGAGGAGCGAGTGGAGTACTACATCAAGCTGAAATAACTTGAAGAAAAGGAGTATCCACCTGTTTGATGGATTATGACAGAATAAATTAGAAATCTATTTAATTGAAGAAGAATCTGTAAATTAACAGAGTCAGTCAAGTTATTTGTTAATAATTATCAAAATTGTAATTATCAATGCTAAACTTAAAGTTAATCAATAGGCAAAGTATTATCCCTAATTTTGCTTCATGATTCGTTTATTTTTACCTTTCAAAATTGTATTAATATTAGATCAGTTAATAAATGGTTTTATGGATATAGAAGATACTATAAAAAATTCACCTACCAAAATAAGGGTTAAGTTTATCATATATATATTTTCTTTGATGGGATATTCTATCAATAATCCGAACACAGATCAAAATCAAGGCTGTGGAACTTGCGGGTTCCATGTTACTGGATACCTCCATTCCTCATTAATAGCTGACAGATAGGGATTAAATTCATAGTACCGGTAGTTTTAGAATGGATATTTAATTTATTCTTCCACTTTGACTTCTATTTTAACTGGAGGTTGGCTCGGCTGAATGGATAGGAAGCCCTCAATATGTTCTACCGTTGACAAAAGATTCCCATGAAATTTTAGCATTTTTTGATGGTGACTTCGGCATTGGTCCGAAGATCGAGTTTTTACATGTTTACTCATCAACACATGAACTTTCGCTATCTTTCGATATCTTGGGTTCATTTCGAAGAGGTTTTGGTTTTTCTTTAAAAACTAACAGTACTTTCCGTTCTATTAATCGGTCCAATACCCATTGTTATACCTCTAAGTATATATTCTTTTCCTCATAGCCTTGCGCCGACATCGCTGAATTTTTTTTTCTTCTTTTTTCTTCTCTAACTAGCATTAACTTGCGCTCTTGAGGGTTTGGTTTAAATTTTGGCTGTTCACTTTTTCCGTTATCTCATCTTAATTGAAATTTGACATTGTGGTTTTGAATTTTTTCTATTGACGGGAAATAAAAATTAATTAATGAGTTTTTAAATTCAAACGAACATAAATATTAGCGATAATGGATATTTTAACTTATGGGAGGATAAACATTTTAGAATCTGATGAGTTGTGAGAAATGCATTTCACTACTTCTGAATTTTATATTTATTTATTAGTTGGATTCAATTATATTTCAATACCATCATAATAATAAGAATGATGATACGACCAACAGCTTTGAAATTATAAGTATTCGAATCAAGGCATCGAGTCAAATTTTAAGGTCTATTGATTGATGATTTCATAGCAATGGATCATATGGTATATAATTTAACAATCTGTTGAATTTTCAAATAATTGGATAAAAGCTTTATGAAGAAATAAGTGGAATAGAAATCACATGACTATCGATATTCTTTAGCTGATATCAATATTAAATGAGTTTCATAAAATATAATTTCGTGATTTGCTTTCTAATAAAATTGATCATATAAACTTTAAATATCTGTTTTTAAGTATTCTTAGAATTCATTGAAAATACGAAAAGACCTCTCCAAGCATGATATTTTAGCTTATGGAATCATGATAATTAATTAAAAGCCACCAAATTTACTTGTAGCAGGCAGTGAAAATAGAGGATGTTATGTTTGAAACATAGTTACTATTGACTTGAAATGAATAAGATTTTTATAACCATATTTAATAAACTCAATGATAGTGATGAAATTAATTTCAATCATGATCGTGTATATTTATCATGCATTACCATGAAGTCATTGCCATATTTTTTGGCGTTTTTGTATAAACAATGAAGCTTATCATTAAATTATCTTGAAGGTTGAACTTCTTAGACTGGGAAAACAAGCCTTCTTCAAGCTAATTAAAGTCAAATGGTGTTGTGTAAAAATACAAAAAATAAGATTGAAGTATAATTGCGATAAAAATATTAAGATGAGCTTAATGAAGGTAAAAAAATATTTTATCAAAAATACAGAAGCAAATTCATTAAAAAATAATTAATTATGAAATAGCATTGCTTTTTGTTTTAATTTTAGCCTTTAGAATCATAATATTATTACTGATGGATTCGCATCAAATTTTTCGCAAGATCATCGAACATGGCTAAAGCGTTTCTTCATTCTAAAATGTAAATAGCCTAATAACAACTACTCAATAAGACAGCGAAAGCTCAGTTACCATTATTATAAAAGCTAAAAAAACTCCCATTGCTCCATTAAATCAAAATCATCTTTAAAAAACTCTCTACATTATAAAAGACGAACTAAAAAACATGAGATCAGCTTAAATTTTATTTCTTCAAAGATCTGATGATGGAAAACCCTACTCAGGAGATATTTGTTTACCCGGCGGTAAAGTAGAAAAAGATTAAACTCCATTGCAAGCAGCTCTTCGCTAAACAATGGAAGAGATAGGAATACAGTTGAGCTAAGATCAACTGCTAGGAACTCTTAATCATAAGTTCATAGCTTATAAAAGGGGACAAACGAGATTGTTTACATATGCGTTTGTCTTTTTAGTTGACTAAACGCCTGAATTAAAACTGAGTTAAAGATAGATCGTGGATTATAGATGGGTTCCTTTGAATGAATTGATGAATTAGTCAGTTTATCAAGGATTAAAAATAGATACGAGCCACCTCACACTCTTAGCAAACAGCAAAGATGTTAAGCCCCACATAAAGTATATCTAATATCCTTCTGTTAATATTGGTATGAAAAAGAATCTATATGGCCTAACTCTTTATATTTTAGCATTTTTTGTGAGCAAAGCAATGCTGACACTATAAAATACTGTTTCTGTTTTAAATTAAATCTTGACTAATAATTCTAAGATAACAAACAAATTAAGAGAAAAGATAATTATGATGAAGAAATAGTTGGAAATCGTTGTATATTTTTCGACCAAATTTAAAAATCAATATTTTCAGCCCTTAAATATTGAATTTGAATCCTAAAAAATTTCTAATTCTGAAAAACAATAACTTAAAGATCAGTTTTTCAGGATATTGGAGTTGGCTTTTCCAATACGGCCAAAATTATGATCATGATTCATGTAACAAGCTCATTTTCTTGTTATCTTCTCAAATGCATATCTATAATTTCATTCAGGATTATAATTATCCTTAATGAGATCTATTGAAATAATTAACATAATCAATCAATATTAAAAAAATATAAAGGACAAGGAATAAATCAAATTTTAAAAATGTTTTCAAATTTATTTATTAATAGTTTACCATATTTCGCAACTGAGAACAGATTAACAAAGACCTGTTTTGATGAATAATCAATAAATAAATGCATATTAATCATAAATGATTCATTACTTTGTAATAAACAAGTTCAGAGTCTTTAGATTAATGTCAGCAATTAGGAAATAGGAGATTGTTTAATACAATAGTTCATGCGTTTAAGAGAGGGTGCATAAATTCATCAAACTATTAATTATTCTTTAATTTTTTTCAAATAATATTTCCATAACTCAATCAATTATTTTACTTGGATAGACCGATTTTTTTTTTTCAAAGGATAATTAATATTCCTTCTTGAAATAATTGAGTTCTGATTTTTTATAATTCATCTGCATCAATTTTTTAATTGAGATCACGACATCTTCAATTCAAAACATGTATAAGCAAAATTGAAAAATAAATTTTTTTAGTGTTTTTATATACAGAATCGCTGTTGGAATTTATTTGATCTTCTCTGTGATTGCAAAAACTAATATCATTGAAGTTATTCAGTAATTTAATTCATCAAAACCGAATTATAACTCAAAAAAATTGACAAACAAATTTTTTTTCTCATATGCTTCTAAAGCAGCTGTTTTGTGATTGTCAGCTTTTTATTTTGTCTTAAAAAGGTGTTTCCTTGACACTTTGATTTCAAATAAGACTGTTTTTTCTGATGAACTTATCAGTTAGTTCTTTAATTCAATTTAGCTCCTTTAATCCTTCCTTTAACTATTTTTGTTAGAATCGACTCGAAACAACCAATAAAGAAAAAGAAAATTGTTGAAACTGTCAAGTATGGTAATAAAGGAATTTATTAAAATAATTAAAATCTTAACTAATCAAATTAAAAATATTTTATAAGCTGTTTGATAATCAAAATATCGGCTTTTGCTGGAATAAACCAGATTTATTGGCTGCAAAGCTGAAACCTGAGGGCTTTTTTTTATACATTTTTAAGTAAGGGCTGGGACATTCACCAAAAGATACACTTCAATTTCAATGAATGATAATTAACGTATCCTTCAAAACCATTTTATAGAAGGTGGATTTATGACTTTTTTATAAAAAATGAAGAACTTTTACAATTGTAAAAAAGTAGTATCACAGAAAATTACCATTCTACTTTTGGAAATGATTTACTTATTACAATAATAAATAATAAAGATTCAATGGACATTCTGAACTATTCAAAAACACCCTAGCTGTGGAAACAAGGATTGGCAGTAAAATTAGCAATTTTAGGATATGATTAATATATAATTACTTTCTAATAAACTATCAAAATTCAGAACCATCCCACCATATGTTATTTTCAACAAATTCCCACAAATAATGTTCATTTTCTGTGGCCTAAAGGTTTGTTTATGTGTTTTGAACATTTTCAATTTAGTTTGGAGTCTGTATTTGATCTTAAGCAGTTGATTGCATTGATTCTTTGGCCTATTTTTTGCCGAAAAATGTATAAAGATTTTCTATGTGGCTGATGATTTAAGGAATGCTTTTATGCCATCTCATCATTTTTTGGTGATGGCTACGACATTGGTCTGAAGAACGAGTCTTAACAACATGACTAATCAAAACATTGATTTTCATTGATCTTCGAGATCTGTTGTCAGTTTCAAAAAGAATCTGGTTCTATTTCAAGAAATTTTTATAGGCAATGTTCTATTTCAGCGACCAGTTTGAGTGGTTGAACTATTTAAATTTTCTTTTTAGTTTTGTGGTTCTAACTTTCTGTATTTTTTCATTATTCTTCCCATCTTTAATTGAAGAGATCTCAAATTAGCTCTAAATGTTGAAAAATGAGTTTGATGATTGTTCTTCTAGTGTAGAAGAGGACTTGATGGATGGAAACTCAATCATTTTTTCTTTTTACTGTTACTCTTTAGTATTAATATAATTAAAGAGAGTATTATGATGCTGTAAATATACATTTGCGTGGTTATATAAAACAAATCAATATTTCCATGTCAAAATCATGAGATGAGATCTAATTCTCAATTTTTTCTCCAAAATCATTATAATTCATAATTAATAATTCTTGTGCTATTTTTAATGTCCGAACTTTTGTATTTTCACTGGGTTTTATGTTAAAAAATGGAGAGAAGAACTGAATTATTTCTATTCACATAAAATACAATAGTGATACTACTAGTTTATCAATAATTATTGTCCCTCAATATATAGCTTTATTTCTTTATTTTTCAGAATAATAAAATTGAAGTTTGGCTTTTAGAAAACAATATTAAAATATTGAGGCCGGATTGATAATTTTATAAATGCCTTTCCTATCAATTTTGGCCTGCAAAATTATATATGACAGTATTTGACTTTCAACATCTAATCATAAAAATGTAATGCTACTTGCGATGGTTAAAAATCGAGAGCCTGAAGTTAAGAAATGATATTAATACTTAGATAATTGGTTAAAATATCTGATATTTAAATTAAACTTTATTTTATTTTATTTATGGATGGAGAGAGAGAGTCCTTTCAAAAAACACTGCCCATATTAAAATCAAGAATAAAAAATACGAAAATATTTTGAATGATTAATACACAAATATAAAAGGATACTGCAAATATAACATTAAAAAACTCAAAAATCATTTTAATTACCTTTGAATTTAACAGTATATAAAAAACTTTAAATATCAAATTAAATCGATGCTCTATCTTTCAAAACTAAATTATATTTTCACCAGCATGTTTTTGTATGTTAAATTTTCAAATCTATTTGAAGGAGATAGCTTTAGAGATCCACTTAATTTCATTAGTGTTCCATGAAGAGATTCACAATCTTTCACCATCAGCCCCTCTATATACTAACAGCCTTACTGCTTGAATATTAAATCTAACAATGAATCTTTGAAACGAATTTGTCATTCTTTTAGCATATACCAGCTTGACTGCTGCGACCGATCGAAAATTTAGAGGTCTAATTAAAACTTAATATAAAAAAAGTTTTAACTATCCCTTCATTCTTGTAGTGAATATTCTGGATAACGGCAAAGGGCGTTGGAATATCCTAAATATGGCTCAGAAAAATTGCAGTAATTTGTTTGTATATTTTCATCTCTATATCAACAATTCTTTACATTTGATATCTGTTTTACAATCTTAGCAGATCCATTCATTTACTTTTATTGCCATGCATTGAGAAACCGATATTTTACCGAACAATAACTTAGTAAGACATTTTAAATGAATATATTTTAAAGCCTTTTCGCATTTACAGGGTTAAAGTAGAGGATTTTCCTAACTTTATTACATGGTAAAGCATTCTCTACATTTTTTAATTTTAATATCCCTTAGATTTTTTTATTCGCAATCATTTATACTCCTTCTCCTATACTCATCGTTTTAGTGAACCAAAAGGCATAATTTAAATTTGGTCTTACCAACTTTTAAAATATCTTCCTCTAAAAAGGGCGTCCATCGGTTTATAAATCTCCAGATTTTTTAGTTTTTTTCTAAATACGGAAAGATGCAAGTAAAAGATGAATCCTATTTATAAAGTAAACATTTTAGGCTTGTTTTACACTCGGGTTAATTCTCTAAATTTGCTTCAGGATTTTATCGTGAATATGCGAGGTTAATTTCAGATTTTTATTTATCTTAGACTGCAGGCTCCACGCTCTTCTCTATGCATTTTTCAGTTTCAGCTAGATTGATCCCAAGTGCATGAGGCCAAAACCTCATATGAAAAATGCTTCATAAAATACATAATACAGAGAAAAGGTACTGGTCAAAACTTCTTTATCGATCGCTATATCCTTTTTGGAAGCTCTCTATTTGGGCCTCTCTATAACACTAGGCCTTTATGGAACACAGTTTCCCATATTTTTTATTTTATATAGAAGATTAGAAAAATAACTTTACAGGTAAATAAGGATTCAACCGTTTTATTGAAGTCAGTAATCAAAAAGATGTAAAAAGTTTGGGTCATTGGAGATCGTTCTATTTCTGGGGATTTTTGCCAAAGTATGAATGGCACTATAACTTCATACACATGCATGATTTCAATAATATTCATTTTTATTGAAGGGTATTATGAAAAAGTCAATTTTTATTTATTAAATTAAATTGAATAATTGAAACGTTGATAATTCTTATTTTTTAAACACTCAACTTTCCTTATTGCTATTTTTTTCAATAATGAGAGTTTACGTTTTTGTAATAAAAAATTTTTCATTGATCTACATCAAAATTAAATACTTATTAGTCGCCCATAAAGGAGTAGCATCTTGATTAATAATTTATCCATCTTTGTCTCGTCATTTAAGAAAAAAATAAGAAAAGATTTTGTAAAAAAAACATGAATTGTCTTTGAGGAAGGATTAGTCAATATTATCAATGAAAAATCTTTATCGTACTAGAAAGAAAGCTAAATAAATCTGACCTTTTTGCTAAATTGCAGAGAGGATAAATCAATCAATCAAAAGGGAATTCTGGCACTTAGATTTAGTATTTTTCATTATCTTCACCAGATAAAATGAGGTAATATGTTTCCTGGCGTGTTTTAAATTTATACTTTTTATATTTAATATCAATTTAGCTGGCTATTTATTCGTGATTTCTCCCTAGCACAGGTCTAGTGAAATTCTTCATTCAAGGATTAAAAAACAACATTCAAACTTATGGCTACTATACGTCACTATCATCGTTGAAGTCGATTTACTATTGCTATTGATTATTAAAATAAGAAGAACCTGTGCTCAAAAGAAGATGACGAAGAATTTTTCTACGATAAAGCAAAATTTATTGGAAAAATATTCTAATTAAAATTGTAATTTAATATTTGAACGATTTTGCTTTGATTTTCTAAAGATCATTTAAAAATGATTTCAAAACAAATTTATTTAATATGATATTAAAATTTTAAAATTCTTAACGAACAATAGATACTGATATGATTAAGGAATGACTGCAGTTAGGAAAATAATAAATAAGGATAATTCAAGTTTTGCATTCCATTTGGTTAGAATATATTAAATACTTATCTGTTTTTTCAATTATATTAACTCATTTATTAATAAAATATAGTATTAATAATATTGATATGCTGCGTTCAAACACCAATATCATTGGCTATCTACAAAAGAAGGCTTTTTTTACTAAAAGTCCGTCCCCTTCACCGTCTCCTAACTCGCGCTTTGCGACAAGCCCTTCTACAATCAAAAATAATATTACTCCGCCCAAGAATAAACTTAATTCGGCAACTTCTAGTAGCAAAGGCACGATCAATACTTTTAATCGAACCATCTTTCCTGTTAATCGATAGGGAAAAATTAAAGCCGATCCTTATAATTATCTGATGCAGTAAAATAATTCTTTTCAAAAGATAGGCAACAAGCCTAAAGTGTATAACAAAAAGCCATTCTAATCTTCGAGGGTGTAGGTAAAAACTTATATGTAATAATTGCTCGGGCGAATCACTGTCTAACTACGTATGCTATAAGGTGCTATCACCGAATTGACTGTCTCATTATAAAGTCTATTTTATCGTAAACTTCATTAGCTGAAGCAATAATTGCTTCAAAACGTAGATACAATATTTGCCAAGGCTAAAAATAATCTTAGCAACATGCTTAATAAAAATAGTGAGGATCATCTCAAAAAATTATTAAAAGTACGCCACTAGCTTAGTTAGGCGGATTAAAGATTACAAAAATTAAAAAATGGAATGGAAAATAATTGGAGAAGAGTCGCTGGGGAATTACTTATGGAAGAATATGACCAGAAAATTTAGAAGATACTTTAAGACTCCGAAGGAATCAGAAAAGATGCAGAAATAAATCGGAGAGAAATTGGGCAGGCTAAATAATAATCAGCTTGGCAAACAGTTGAAAAATGTGTTTCAGCATTGATCTAAAGAAGATGCAGTTGACTTATTTTGATTACATAATTTTTCAGTTGATAATCTGATGATAACAGTTAGTATTAAATACTATTTTATCTCAGTATTGCAAATTATCATAAATTTTATTGATGGCAAAAGTTCAAAACTATTTACCAGCAGAGGTCAATGCTAAATTCTTGTGCCCAATGGGAAGACTGCATACTGAAGAATTTGAAAATAATAAATCATCATTGATTGAACTGAACAATCAACTTGAATAAAATATTAAATCATTGATAAGCAATGAGATGAATTTAATGAGGCTTCTCAAAATTTAGAATAATTTATATATTTATCATTTATCAACTAAGATAAAAGATAATTAAACTAAAAAAACATTAATGATAATAATTTATGCTCTTTTGGCTGATTTTTATGTGATTGGTCAACTTTACGTGATAGCAAGGGACTCAAAATCCTCGTATTCCTTTTAAGCATCATTTTACTCCATCTCTTATCTTTAATATTCTGGAAAATTATCGAATTATTCAACAGATTGAATATTTATCAGATGAACCGATACTTAATCGCCTGACAATAAATGGCTGAAGGAGTATTCAAAATAAATAGTCTGGGACCGAAGTAGCCTACAAATCAAATCGTCATATAGAAATAAAATATCAAAAACTTAACTCAGAGAAGAATTTCATTTGGAAAATCACATTGATCGACTGAATCATTACAAAATAACCAATTTTATTAATATTTTTGGTGATTGTAAAATTATTCAATTTTAAAATTCCTAAAAAACAATAAATACGGAAATGATGGATGTCTACTCTGACTGCAATAAGCAAAAATGAGTAAAAGAATGCAAATTAAATGTTTTTATAGATTTAAATGCATATAAATGAGCTCATAGCTCAGACATCTTATAATTATTTATTTATTTAAAAGCAATGATCAGCAATTAACTCGATGACGCAAAAAAATAAGTCCTATCTTCTTAGGACCAAGCACTTACCTATTTTAAATATTTCTAGAGTAAAAAACATCGATTTGATTTTTATTGTCGATTGTTTTCATCGTTTAATGTTCCTTAGATGGACGCTATTATTTTCCAATTACGAAAGTAATAAAACGACGAAGAATTTCTTCAAACTCATTAGATCGATTTAAAAACATTTAAAAGATGCAAATAAGCTTGCTAAACATTAAGATCCAATTAGTACATGATATCAATATCTTAGGTAGAGTTAAAAGCAAAAGTAAGAATCACAATATCTAAAAAAATTTTAAAAATAATCTTCCCCTGAGATAATATAATGCTTAGAAGTAGCATTTTAATAAGTACTAGAAAAAGGACTCTAAAGATGGAGAAGAAAAATTCATTAAGATTTAACTATCTCTAAGACGAAATAGAGTATGTAACCGATAGAATTGGTTATGATCCCATAAACTCTAAATCATTAATATAGGAGATAAAAGAAATAAAGTAAACGATAGGGCGTCCAAGAATTGTCTAAAGAGAACAAGGACAACAAGGACAACAAGCACGTTTCAACCACATTTAGCCAACTGGAATGTTCCAATTTATAGAACAGCAAGCTGAATTCTAAAGTCCAACATTAACAAGATTTAAAACATTTATCAGTATCTTAGATGCCTCTATGCAAGCATATTATTACAAAATCATCTGAATTGGTGGCATCGTTCTTGCCGTCATTTCGCTCATTGTGGGCTGCATTTACTCGTTCTGCTGCCACAATGGAAAAGACTAAGAAGTAATATAATTAAGATGATTTCGAGAAACAGCCCTTGAATTAGCTTTAGGAGGGCAAAATTGATTGAAAAACTTATTGATAGAAATCATTGAATAAATGTCATTTTGATAAAATAATATATTTTTGATATTTGAGCAGAATAAATGAAAGGAAACTTAACATTTATAATCGATAGTAATCAAATGGCTTAGTGAAAATAATTTGAGAGCATAGTTCATAATTTTTTGGTTGATAAGCTGACTATAACAGTTAGTATCAAAGACTATTTTATCTCAGTATTGCAAATTATTATAAATTTTATTGATGGCAAAAGTTCAAAACTATATACCGGAGGTCAGGACTAAATTCTTGTGCCCGATAGGAGGACTACATGCTGAAGAAGTCCTAAATGTTGTTTGTCTGGATCCACTTTGCAGAAATAATCCACTGGGCTGTCCTATCTGTTTTTCGTAAGTTCACAAGGTAATTTTAAAACAATTCAGTATCATCGGGTTGTAAGCGTTGACAAATTCGTTGATGACTACTCAAGAAACGTGAAAAGAATAAATGAAAACAGAACATTAAGTAAAATTGAAAACCATTATCGGGTTGTCCAAGATTTGATATGTCGACTTCGGTAGGATGTTAATAACAAATTAGATGAGTTTACAGGAAGTATAAACGAATATGCTGACTAATTGAGAAATAAAACCAATATGAGGGAGAATATCAGCAAATAACTCGGTCTTCCGCTGGATCCCACAACTGTAAGAAATAGTAGAAATCATTAAAAGTTTGTCTAGTTTTTAAAGTTCACCCTGAATAATAGTCGCTTTGATAAAAGCAATTCTATGACAAACATCGCCGATATCCTAAAGCACGACTAACAAAAAATATATGTTCTTCTTGATAAAATGGTCAATATGACAGAAATGTGCCAAGATTATATCGAGGATGCCATGAAGTCACTTAACTTTGCTGATGATACTTTAAAAAAAGAAAAAATAACCCAACGAAACGATATCAATCATTTGAAGACTAAAAAAGATTGTTTTAATTCTTAATCATTTATGCTTAAGGAGCAGCTTCATAAAACCATGGCCAATACCATATCACTCAAAAAACCTCATTGGCGCTAATAAATTGTCAATGGAATAGATTTTGAAACAAACACTAAATAAATGCCAAAGGCGCTAAAATTTAAGTTTGATAGCCTCAATAAGCACGAAATGATTTAACTCAAAGATAAATCTATGATTGGAGTATCAAACATCACTGCTCTTAAGCCTCAGTATGCTTTTCTTACTCCTCATCTCTCCACTCAACCCAGTCAAGTCAAGTAATGGACAATAAAGATTAATAACTGTAGAAATTTTGCGTCTGAAAATACTCTTGCCATTGGAGTGGCTACCCTTAAAGATTTGAAAGAAGCCAAATATTAAGGATCTTTCCCTAAAGATGCAATAATGCTAACTTCTCAAGGATATGTGCTCGAAAACGGTACTAATCGTAAGACAAATGTAATCTTCGGAGCAGGAGACATATTATATTGCAGTTACGATCCATTTTATAGTCTGCTTGAAATAGGCAAATAGAATGGCAGAAAGATAAGCTTGAAAGCTGAAAAACCAGAAGATTCATAGCTTTACATTTGCATTCGACTAACATATGCATCTGATTAAGTTCAGATTCTATGATATCACCAAACTGAATCTTTTTCTACTAATATCATTAAATAATATTTATTCCAAAAGTCATAAAAGTATAAAGGCATGAATGAGTTAATTATAATTATTGTATGAAAAATAAACAGGCTGAGGAATATTTTTAGCAATTAAAAAAGATTGAAAAAGCAAAGACTATTCTATTGCCTGAGATTGTAAATATTCTCACGGGGGGAAGTGTCTCAATCAACCAATTCAAAAACTTTTGTAGTTAACTGGCTTCCAACGAATTTGGATAGTACAATCATGTCGAGGAATTTATAAAAAAAGGCAATTGGAAATAAATGAACTTTGCAGCAATCAACTAAATTATGATAGCAGTAAAGGATTATATTGCTAAGAAAAAGCCCTAAAAAAAAATAGTATCAGATTAACTTTAAAATAGTCATACTATTTCATCAATTCTCAAAGGGCTAAAAATAATGGAAGTATCTGTATAGCAAATCTAATAACAAGAAATGGAAAAAAAATGGAAAAAAAGCAAAGCTAAATTGTAGAAAAAATTGCTCGGAATCTTTGATTTTTTTCGTAAGGAAAGGCATATTGAGGGTGAAACATTTTAAAAGAATACGAATTTCGCTAAAAACTTCGACATTACATCATTTATGAGATATTTCAAGGTATTTGAACTCAAAGCGACTTATTCAGTTCAAAAAGTTACTAAGTTATTCAAAGACAATGCGTTAAATACAATATGGCTGAGTTTCGATGGATTTGTTAATTTGCATTTGCAATTAATAGACTTCAATGGATAACTTTCCAATAGATAAAGATACATCCGTTTAAAAGGATTGAATGATTTGATTTCAGCATAAAAAATAAAAAAAATGATGAATGTTAAAATGAAAAATGTGGTATAAAATATTATACGTGAACATACTGGTACTTATAAGCAAGATATTATCGATTATCTCTAATAAAAGCAAAGGGAAAGGCAGGAAAAACTCAATAAAAAATGGAGTCATAAATCCATTTTAACCAGAATTAACACTAGCGATAAAAAATATCCTGAATAAAACTATAGAGAGCAATCTTAACTGAAATCAAGTATAATATGCAAAAGTTTATCCAAAATTAAAAGATCTCATACTGAAGAAGCCCCTTCTGTTTACGATGAGCTTAAATTACCAAAATTAAGACTTAAATAGCATCGAGGTGGGAGTATCTATAAATAATTAAATTCGCTGAACCTTCACCCGGAGCAATAAAGAATGAAGAGTCTATTATTTATTAATTAAAATGAATAATTTTTAAATCAGTATCTAAAGAAGGAGAGTTAAAAGAAGTAAAAAAATAAAGGAAAACCAAAAAATATAATATAGTTGCCTTCAATGCGTTTTTCTTGATATATTTCGATTCATCATTAAATTTAATGAGTTATAATGCACAATAAAAATCAGTTATTTATTATTTTCGATGATTCTATAGCTTATTTGGAAATGGCTTATTTTTTGTACCAATACGGAAGTTTGGTGGTAAATTATTTACCCCCAAATTTATATCGATAGGAGTGGAGCATTATTTACCAAGCTCTCGTCTTGTAATCCCATTCTTAGACATTAAACTATTAACTAGGTTTAATTTTTTTATGTGGCAATAGTCCTTCCTACTTCTCACTCCATTATGTTTTAATCTCATTAATTATACCGTTGCCAACAAATCTGCCTCCATATGCAACATCATTAAGAATTGGATGGCCAAGGTACTGTAAATGCACTCTTATTTGATGAGTTCTTCCTGTAATTGGATAGCACTCCAAAAGTGTACTATCACTAGCTTCGTCATACCAGATCTTTTTAAAAATAGTTCGAGCGTCCTTAATATCTCTATTATCTTTTATCCTGTTGTTGAACTTTTATTTTCTTATATTTTTTTCTTCGATTATTTTCTTCGGTTTTAATTGCTCTAAATGTTGATCTATATCTTTTTCGTTTTCGTTTTGTTTAATTAATGACTCTTCAATTAATGGCTTTTATTCTAACCCCTATAATTTACCTTTCTAGAGCAATTAGTTTTTATCTAATTTTTTCAAGCATGGTCCTTATTTCTCCCTCCAATTTTTAAATTAATCAAAAGCCCTATATATTCCATCTTTATGGGATATGCATTCAATATAGGTGGCCAAGTCTTTTTCCTTCCACTAAATTTATCCATTAACTCGAGCAAAGTACATTTTTTTCATTGTTTCATTTTCACTTTATTCATGAAATTTGCTCACTTTATTTTTATCCTTGGCAAAAATCAGAAGACCACTGGTGCACTTATCCAATCGATGCAAAACATGCAAATTTTAATATCCATACTCATATTTAAGAAGAGCTTCGACGGTGTTAAAATGGTGACCCCCTCCTGTATGAACAATCACACTTGGGGGCTTATTAACTATAACAAAGTCATCACATTCGTGAACTATATCGATTGGTAAATCTAGAATGGGAGGCTATATCCTAATTGAAGTATGAATGATCTCATCTCCGTTTTTAAGAATATAAGTAGGAAGTATTTGTTTGCCATTGACTGTAATAGCTCCACTTGCTATGGCTTATTCGTAGTATTCAGGTGGGTAGGCTTTAAATTACTTGATGAGAGTTTCTAATAGAGGTTTGTTTAACCAGCGGCCCTTTGTAAATGTTCGATAAGTATGCGGATAGGGCTGGACAAATCTATAAGGGTATAGATGCACATATTGTGGTCGAATGTCAGTTTCCTATGTTTTTTACATTTGGATTCAATTTCTTTTATTTATAATAATTAATAAATAAATTAGTATTTGAAATGAATTGAAAATATAATAGTACATAAAGGCAGACCCTCTAAAAGAGATTATGATATTATCGTTACATTATTGGTAAAATTGACAATCAACAACGAGAAAGCAATCAATTTTATTAAACTTTTATCTTACGTTATCCTTATGCAATTTTATAAAAATTATACATTTTATAAATACGGGTATAATTTAGTCATGAACAAGCACGGTGCGTCTGAAACCAAAATTAAACCTGCTTTATAGAAGCCCAATTATACAATTAATAGTGATCGCTTGCCAATCCTATCAATAAAAAATCAGTTTCTCCCAACGCCTGTCCTTCTCACCCTTCAAAAACCTAAATCTCTCCTCTCATCTCCAATAATCTAACAATCAACAAAAAATCTGCGTCTGATGCATAAAATAAATCCTGTGAATAAATCTCATTCTAGTTCATCCTCTTCTGAGTCATAAAAATTAATGAAAAGACTCTAATCGGGAAAATAGTCCAAAAATATGCCCGAGCTTATTATCTTAAAACCAAATGAAGATAAACAAAGTTATTTAAAGAAGCCAATTATCCGAGAGAGTCTTGTTGGTGAGTAGGCCATCCAAAAATTTTACCAACGTTATAAATAAAGTGATAGGAGAAGGTAAAAGGAAGATTTTATGAATGAAAAGCATGCAATTACAAAGATCATCAATTTATTATAGATTCATAACTTCACCCCAAGAAAACTAACTCTGGTTAAACTGAAGGGAAAATAGGCCATGCTAGATTTAAAAAAATTGGGATTGGGCCAAGGAAGCATGGGCCCTGTTATAGTATAGATTGTTAACTATCTCGAGTATTTTTAGGAAGTAGATTTATCTTATAATCGTATTGATGGATTACTGGGGTAAAGTATAATATAAAAGCTCGGAAAAGTAAAAAAAATCGACCTTTCTCACAATCGTATTGGCAAAACTGGATGCCAAAAGATTTCAGAATTGTTCCTCCTGTCAAGAACAAAAATTTAGTAACTGAATTTGGAATAAAACAACTTATTGGATAATGCTGGCGTAATTTTGCTCTAGCAGTTAGCTCAATATAACAATCTCAAGAAACTTAATCTTAACAAAAATTATATGGGTCTTAAATTCGCATTAAAACTGAAAGAATTACTTCGGTGCGATAAGGAACTCAATGAGCTGTATTTGAGTTGGAATTAATTTTCTTTTAAAGCTATCAGGGCCATTTTATAAGGAGTGGCGGAGAATACAAATCTTAAGGTATTAGATTTCAGTTGGAATAGAATTGAAGAGGAGAATATACCCATCTTGGTTAAAAGTAACTACTCATCAATATAGTTTTTAAAGATAATAGTTCACTCAAGCACGTTGATTTTTCCTTTTGCTAGATAAAACTAAAATCCATATCTTCTCTTGCGCAAGCCCTTAACGAAAATCACACTCTATATGGACTTCATTTCGAGGGAAACTCTGGATTTATTGATCATCGAGGCTTTTTGAATGGCACAGAAAAATAGTTTAACGAATATCCTCTTCCTTTGATCAAGGGAGTAATTCGTAAAATCGATGGAATAAAGCCAAACCTAATTAATTAGTTTAAAGGTGGTCATCTTCGAGATGTTTGTTGGATTTGTCATAGTTGGCAATAAAAATATTTTGATATCGCTTTCTCTCAGGAGTTACAGTAAGAAGTGAAATCTATAAATGGTACAATTGAGTGCTACATTCACTTCAGACATTAAAATTTCAGAGCTGTCAGGATGATGCTGAATGAAAAGGGAAATCGATTTTAGATCGCAAGAATGTGTCCTATTGGATATATTTACTTTTTTTTCACATTTTTTCTCTCCAACGGTGCTCGGAGGGTAGTTATAAATAACTAATATCATTCAGTGTTAGAATAAAAGCTTTTAAATTACTGTATTGGTAAAATTGAGATCAAGTAAACAGTTTTTTCACAGAATCATTGGGTTAGTGAGTATGAACTCGATCCACTTGATGAGTTTTACGAACCTAAGATACATATATTTCCTCGCTTTTCGTAGATTGGGGTATTTTTAATATTAATTTAGATTAATTATAGGTAGACTCAAAAAGTGCTTTTAAAAAGGAAGGTATTTCGCGAGGAAAAAGTCAAGGTCAATTTAAAGAATTTAGACGGAGAGGATGATGATTTCTTAAAGGATAAGCAAAACAGGGACTTTGATGAGGTAATACATTTGTTATTCAGGTTATTTTTATGTTACATAGGTATCTTTGGACTTATTCAGGAATATCTAAAAAAGTGCATTGATTTTGATATTGAAAACTCGAAGATTGCGAAGATCATAAAGGATCAGAGTAAGTTATAACAGTTTAAATCTTTGATGATAAAATACTACAGGTATTTTAAGGAGGCTTTTTACTATCTGTCTCGAGGCAATCCTGCGCAAACCGGCATTTATTCAGTTAATTAGCTTTAATTTGTGGCTTTTCTTGAGGAACAGAAGTATATTACAAAAAGAGTGACTCTTCCAAAGATTATGCTGAAATTATATTCGTGTTTATCAGCAGGCGAAGAAGAAGAGATTAAAGCTAACAGAAGCAAAAATATATAAAAAAAGGGTGAAGATAAAAATATAAATAAATTAATAAGCCGTCCTCAATTTCTTTAATTTTTGATAAGACTTGCAATTTAAAAATGGTGTACTTTCAAGCAAGTTAAGAAAAAAAAAGAGGAAGTCAATCCAGATAACTTATGGGATTTAGGAAATAAAAAGTCCCAAACGATATAAAAAAACAATAGAAAAAGGGAAAAGAATGATAAAGTGCCAATACAAATTAAGCTGTAAAAAAAATAGGAGTAGATTACGTAAAAAATTGAGGGTAAAGATTAGGAAGAATAATAGTAAGAAAATGAGATGAACAAATTAAAAATGAAGCTACCATTGCCATTGATCGAAGGAATATAAAAAACAATCTCATCGCTAAAGCGCTATGTTGATAATTATGGTAGTTCATTATGGAGACAGCAAAAGTATTTAAAGTTAGATGTGCTGATAGTTCTAAAAGCCTATTAAGAATTTCTTTATAATCTTTATGAAAAGTATACAGAAGCCAAATTCAAAACAAGCAAACCCAAAAAAATTATCAATTTGCTCACTCTTGAAGAGCTAAAAACACTTATGCTTGATACCGAAATTAAAAGAACAAAATAAGCAATGAAGTAAGTTGATCAGGCATTTTTAGATTGCAAACGACTTTAAGTTGAGGATGGAAGTTTACAGTTTGGACTCACTTTTTAATAGTTTTAATAGTGCTTAGCAAGATTGTCTGATGTTATATGGTTCAGCCCTGTGGCTTCTTCTCCTGATAATTTCTGGGAAGAGGAAGTAAATCGTAGAAATACACCTCTTTTCTTGAGATTTTAGTCTTTAATTGTGGCAATGTATCAAAAACTTCCATAGCTACACAACAAAAGAATGGACAAAATAGCTGATAAAGGAATTTTCGAGCTGTAAATTGAACTCATCCTTGATAAAATTTAAAGACTTTCGCAGAGAACTACCAATATTGGTTTATTGCGTCGAAATTCGATTTTAGGTGAATAATCAATCTCTCTGAAAGATGTTATTGATTAACTCCGCTAAAAATACGACAAGATGGTTGTTCAACGTGAATAATAATAGTAATTCTTTGAAGATGCCTTCATCCAAGCATGATGACTTAAATATTTAAATACGATCATTAATTATTGAGAAAATGAAAACACTAAAAGGTTAAAGAATATTATTTTACAATTTGTTAATATCTCAAGCACAAGAATAAAGTTGGGATAACAGACTAGCGAAATCATTAGGCGGTCAGCATTGGTTGTTACTTTGGGGTCGGGTTATGTCCATACCATACTGTAGTGTTGTGATAGCCTGTGCTGGGCACCATAATAGCAGTCATAATGCTGGCGATGTTGAAAGTAGGCCATTGAGACATAAACTCATTGATGAGTTGTTGTTCATTCAACCCTTTATTGCCTCTTTCAGTTATCTTTTTTTCAACAGGCACTCTTCTTGGATCATGAATAGGATCAGGCTGATCTCTGTCATAGTTAGTTTGAACCAAGAACCAATTTTTTTCACTGAGTTCATAGAAGGCATGAACTCCTTCAATATCCCTTTAAATAACCATTCCCTCATTGGCTCCTACTCCTGAAATAACAAAATAAACGGGCCCTCCAATTCTCTAGGTCTTAAGTCTCTTGGTGGCAGCAGCGTATGAAGATTAATCTTCCAGCACCTTTTTGATAAGCCAAACAGTTGGAATAGCATTCTTCTATAAAATGCTTATTAAATCCTGAGTAAAATCTTTAATTTTCCTGGTATCAACATTCACGGCAAAGGCTCCATGTCTGATGCCAGTTAAAGCAAAGACGCTTCCGACAACGGTGTCCACACTGTAAATTTTTTAATTTCCCTTGTAGTATTCGACATTGGCTAATAATTTTGATAGGATTTCCCACATTTCAAAATCAAGATTACGGCCATGAAGTACCTTTCCTTCATCATTTCTCAGCAAAATTCCTGTGCAAGCCTTAAAAGTTGAAAACTCATACATGAAGTTGAGGAAAAAGAGTTTCTCAAAGGGTAGGCCGCTTAACTCAGAGATTGCTGTAACTTAGGCCACAAAGTCTTGATATTTGAATTGATTTTTAGCAAACCATTCGACTCCATCGAAGAAACCCTTAGGAATGGGGAGGAGGTCAACAAATTAAAGGAATCTGGTGAGGGGATCAATAAAGTCTCTGATGATGGGTGCCCACCTAGTTTTAGGATCATCTTCTAAATGAACCTTATATGTGAGTGGAGCATGACTTTCAATCGGGCCAACATGAGGAACCACTGTGCTGAAGGCGCAGATGAGGAAGAGAGCTGTGAAGATGGCTGATTTCATGATAGGATTATTAATAAAATTATAAAACGATATCCGACTGTTGATATTAAATGTTTCAAGTTATAAACCCTTTTATGAAAACCAAGTTTTTAATTGCCAGTAACATATGATATTTAATGATATTCGTCTATAATCAATATTAATAAATAAATTTAAGAACAAATAAATACTTAATATGTATATTTTATTGAGCGGAATGCCCTGAATTATCCATATTTCTTTCTTTATTTATTATCAGTATTGTTCAATAAACTCTGATTATGGAATTTTGCTAAAATAAATCTTATTAAAATTTCAAATCATTCATTAGCAAAAAAATATACTATTTTACTGTTCAAAATACTCTGCAACAATAATTTACTATCTAAGAGAAATTCAGCAACCTCATTTTAGAAATGGGCAAATGGGAAAATGGCTAATTGTTTATGCATCAGTTAATCATTCGTCTCCTCATAATAAAGTGTTTATTCAATTCACCATAAATTATTGGTATGTTTAAGGGTCTTTAGTAGTTGATGCCTCATGAACTTATAAATCTTAAGATCAGTTCCTTTATTTGCTTGGATATGAGTAAAAAAGTATTCAGATAAGGGATTATAAAATAGGTTCAATCAATTTTGTTTTAATAATGCAATAGATCTTCATCTTACTCGTCTTAAAATAGGCTAGTCTTATTCTGATCTGCAGCACGAGCACGAGTAACATGAGTAACATGACGCAAAAATGATGATATTGAGGAGGAAACTACCATAAATATACATTTAGATGTCTTTATTTAGTATTTATCTGGCGTATTTTACGATGCTTCTGATTGGTGGGAAGTAGATAAGGAATTGTTTCGCAATGTACTTGATTTATGTGGAAATTGTTTATCTTGGAGATGAATTGTTAACTCTAAGATTTGAGGTTTAATTGGAGGTTAGGAGAATTAAAAAATGGGTTTGATTATTGTTTAACTATTTTTGGGTATTGTTGAGGGCTGTTAAATTTATTAAATAATTTAGATTTGGATTCTAAAGAAGATCCCGACAATGATATAGACAAGACAAAGGAGAACTATTCCTGTAAAAGAGGTAAATCATTTTATTTTTGTCTTTTTTTTGTATCGGCTTTTGTTCGTCAATAATCGTAGTCAAGTTAATTTTGAAGATATTTGTAGATTCCAGTGGGTTTAATGGGTGGGAGGTAAGGGTTAATTATTTACTCTTGGCTTGGAGTTTCTATTTTATGTTCTATTTTTTAATTTACACTGTCTATTCTGCCAAATAAGATGGTTATTTTATGTTATAGTTGTTAATCTACACTGTCTATTCTTGTCTATTCTGTGCAAAATAAGATGGTTACTAATTTATTTATTTTCCAGCCACTTTATAGTTTCCTCTTAGACTTTATTTTATTTTTATTTTTGTTGACTTAAATTGGCTAAATTTTCCTCGTCTAATTAGAGAATTCTGATTTATTATTGATATTAATTTTTCCCCTCCTTATTCTATCTATGATAGTAGGAAAAGATACTGATTTCTTTTTACTTGTTAATATTTTTAGCATACTTTCACACATTTTTTAAGTATTTTTTGTTATCCCTTTACTTATTACAACTACAAAATGATTAGACCGATTATATTTTAATTGAGACAATTGAGCACTGCTATAAAGCAGCCATTTTCTTTACGGTTTTGCGATATTGGAATAGGTGATTATGGGGAAAAGGTAATTATGAATAAGTTTAAAATACAAGCAAATATATAAAATAGCAATAAAAAAAAAGTTTACGAATAAGTTTCAATTGTAGGTCACCGGTGATATTTGAGTCTGACAAACATTATTAATAAATAAATTTTAGCGATAAAACATAAAGATTAATCCATGTATTTTATCAAAAAGTACTCTGGATTATCCATATTTATTTATTATTTCCCGAATTGTTCAATCGCTGATAATAATACAAACTGTTTGGAATAAATTTAGGAAAATTATAAATGCCTCCTCAGCAGCAAACTATAATATTTTATTACTAAAGATACTTTGCTGCGAATCATGTAATATCTCTATTCAAATTTCTCCTATTAGTGGTCAAAAAGTGCTACAATGACTGATTGCTTGTTATTCAATCAACCTATCTATCCCTAACAATGAAATATTAATTCAATTCGCCAAACCATTATTTGGGTCTTCTTGAGGGTTTTAGATAGTTTATGGATATTGAACAAAAATTGTTCATTATTAAATTATAAAATAGTTTCAATTAAATTTTTTCAATCAGTTTTAGTTTAATCATGCAGGGGCTTCTCCTCTTATTCTTCTTGGTATGGGATCAGATTTTTATTTTTATTTTCTCCAGCAGCAGCAGCTCCAGCTATAACACGCCGTAAGGAGGAAGACAATTCCTGAAAAAAATATGACAACCCAAAATTGGATGGTGTTACTTAATATTTGGCTGTCGTAATTGACGAGACCTGCGCTTGGCGGGAAGTAGGTAAGGGATTGTTGTGCAATAAAACTGATTTATGTGAAATTTGCATCTAAAGGGTAGCATTTGATGTTTTAGGTTGAATTGGAAGTTGAATTAGAGGTGGTGTTGCATTTTTCGTAAGAGGTTAAGAAATTGGAAAATTGGGTTGCATTGTAATTTAAGCCATTTTGGACATCGTTGAGATCTTTTAAATTTTTTAAATTGGTTTGATTTGAGACGCATAAAAATATTCCGGCAAATAAGAAGCTTAGCAAGCCTATGACTACAGTGACAAAAATAATTAATCGTTTTAATGGAGTGTCTTATTCTGCATAAGCTTTTGCTCTTAGAAAATAGTATTTAGCAAACTCTTCGGTATATTTGTAGAGTCCAGTGGCCTCGATGATGACGTCACGGTTATTTTACTCACCTTCATTCTCTAATCTTTATTAGTGTGGATTTCCTATTGCTCCAACTATTTTTTGTAATTAAGAGATTATGATGGAATTTTCTTTGCTTACTGAGTCTATTTTTTAGTTTATTCCATTTAATACTGTAACTAATTTTCCTAATCCGTTAATGTCGCCCTCGTTTATTGGTTATCTTTTTTATCTTTCGAATTTTCTCTTTTGATCTGTTGAAGTATTTAATTGTCTTTGATTTTTCTGGTTGAATAGGGGAAGGTGTTATTAATTTTCCCCCTCCTTATTCTATCTATGATAGTAATAATTAATACTGATTTTTTCTTCTCAATTAGTACTATCTTGAACATACTTATTGACATCTGGTAAGTCGTTGCGGTGGACCCTATACTTCTGGCAATTACCCAACGATTTGACCAATCAAATCTGAAGACAGATGATTGAGCACTGTTATATACCAACTTTTGGCTCTACGGTTTTGAAAGACCCAGAAATAATCTTATGCTGGCTTTTCAGAATGTTGTATTGTCTATACTAACTCATCCAATGTTTTATTTTCCAAACCCTCCATAAAATAATTATAAGATGGCTAAGCTCTATAGGCTCATTTATATGCATTTAAAAATAAAAAACATTAAATTTACGTTCTTTTGCTCATTTTCAACCATTTCAGTCCATGTAGATGCTAATCATTTCAGTATTTATTGTTTTTTTATGAATTTTAAATTTCAATTATCTTGACAACGCCAAAAATATTAGCAAAATTATTTATTTTTATTGATTTGGTCGATCAGTGTAACTTACCAATGAAATTTGCTTCTGAGTCGTCTTTCTGTTATTTTATCTCGATAGGCAAACCTTTCTTTGTAGGCTCTTTTCCTCCCAGGTCGTTTATTAATAATAATCCTTCAACCATTTTTTGCCAGATGATTGGCTATCGGTCCTTCTTATCACATATACATCGTACTGAGCAATTGGATAATTTTTAGAAAATAAAAATAAAAAGATGGAGTAAAATTATTGTTTAAAGCAGGTGAGAAATTATAATATCCTTCTCTCTGACATAAATTTGAGTGAATCACCACCTAAAACATTCTCATATATGAGCACAGCGTCATATTAGTCGATCTCTACTCAATGTCATAGCCACTGTGTAATTTATTCATTAAAGAATAAACAAATTAAAAGTATAGGGAAAATAGTGAAGTTTAAGTCTGCAAGCCAATTTTATAACTTTTTAGTCTATTTTAGTGAATATTTTTATCTTCTAATAAAACATCTTTATTTAGGAGATTACTAAAGATTAGAGTTTTCAGTTATTTATATTTGGCAATTTGTTTATCCCTTGAAGATGATCTAATCCATCTTTAACTTCAAAAAAATAGAATTTGCCATATCCACCATATTTAAATTTATTTGCGTGTTATAAAATCCTCTTATGAATTTACGACTGTATAATCTTAGATCATTATAAATACTTAATAAAAATATTCATGGAAAGAATCGTGGCTTTAAGTAAATTCCATTAATCCTATGAGTGCAACTGCTAAATATGCTGGGAGGAATTCAATACTGAAGATAAGCGTCCGTATATTATCTGTGCAAACCAGCATATCTCCTGCATGAAGTGCTTGAATTAATATTTTCTGAAGCAGAGCCAAGAGTAGAAATATTTATGCCATTTTTGCAGATTATAAATTTTTAAGGATAAATTAATCGAGTTAAAACCTTTGCTTTCGTTGCTTCAAAAAGTAAAAATGCAAAAATAATAAAATGATAGGTTAGTTAATAAATTTAGCTCATGCAATAAATGGAAGAAAAACGAAGTGAATGAAATATTGGAAACACTGACCACTAAATTTATTAATAAATTTCAAGAATCTGATGGAAATACTATCGCATAAATTGTGAAAATGAAAGAATAAATAATGAAAAAAACAAGTCATCAGTAGGCTCAATATCAAACACTTTAATAACAAATGGGAAAGTGGATGAAAAGTATGTAAATTAAAAATTAATAAATACTCGACTAAACCAAAAAGGTGTTGTCCCTAAATACAAAACTTGGAGAAGAAAATAAATAGTTATTTAGGAACATTCTTCAAAGAAATGAAGAAATCTTTAAAAGTAAAGATTAATAAAATGGAAAAATCAATAAAGTTCTCTCTTAAATACAATTTTAAACTCATAAAATTATTTAATTAAATGAAAAGTACCTTTAAGAAAAATGCAACCTAGTTGAAGAAAAAGTTCTTATTAATAAAAATTAAAAAAATGTTCAGAAAATTACATTATAAAAAAATATCATAAATAAAAATGTGGAGAAGGAAAAATAAATAATAAATGGTGAGATAAATTAAATTATCAATAAAGGTCAAGCAAACGAATAAAATCATCGATGGATGCGATCTTATACAACAAATCTTAATTTATCGATTTGCTAAGTTAAAGAAGAGCAGATTGATGATAAAAGTAAAGATTTAAAAAGACAGAAGAAGCTAAATAATCTGATAAAAGAAGAAGTTAAATAAATAAAAATAAATCCATAAATAAATTCTAATTCTAAAAAATTAGATAAAAATTAGATCAGTATAATCAATAACAAAACAAATTTCTCTAAAAAAGCATATCCATAGACAATTATTAATTCTAAAAAATAATCTCCTGAAATAACTAATTCTTCAAGAAGATATATTTTGTCATCTCAGCAAGAGGCTGTTAAAAAAAACGATTAGTAAAAATAAAAAAATCCCCTTTAAAGTAATAATAAAATTGACAAGTGGAAAAAAGCAATGCAATTAGATTTTCTAAATAATTAAGATATAAACCCAATAATAGGCTTAAAACAAAGTACAATGCTTCCAACAAGTGCCAAAAATTCATATAATTCAATCAAACTTGATGAAGACTTATCGTTGAGGCGATCATTTGGCACAACTGATAATCTTTCAGTCAGAAATTATACATATGGTAACAAAAAGAATCTTAAGAATGACATTTTTGGGGATCTTTAAAGGTAAAGAAAAAAGAAATTTTTATAAAAAATTACTGAGATTTATGGAAAATAATATAAATAATAGTATTAAAAATTTTACTAAAAAATATCTTACTTAAAGACAAACGAAGAGCTAATAATATTGTGGGGTGAAAAAATTGAAGGCGATTTAAAGAAAAAAATATATAAAGATGGAAAATGATTAATTTATCGACAATATTTATAAATTGCATCTTTTAAGGCTAGTTAATTTATAAGATTGAAATCAATTAAAATAAAATGCACTTATATCTAATTTCTTTACACAAATTTGATGGATCAATTCAATTTTTAAAGCAATACTTGCAGCTGCTTCACTACTTCTTTTTGCTGAATTCTTTGTGCAATATTGAGAGCAATCTGAGCATACTTTTTGGTATAGGCATAGTAGTGCAGTTGATCATGCAAAATTGCTAAAGCCCAATAAGCTTCCATCAGTTATGTTTGGTATTTCTTAGAAACTATATCTTCGCTCTTTTCCAAGCAATTGATAAAATTAGTCAGTGCTTCCGCCGCCTTTATTTGTCTTTTTTTTCCTATCATTTGACCAATTACTAATTTTTCCTCCTCGATAAGAATATCTAATATCCTGAGATAAATCTATTTTTCCCTTTTGATATTTTCTTTTTGAAGAGTTTATCTGCAATATTGCTGAATAGTGTAACTGCATTTTTGCTGCTATTTTTTATTTCTATTAATTTGATAGTAATTTCTTAGTCCTTGTAATGCTTTTATCTTCAAATACATAATTTTTTCTACAGGCAATATCTAAATTAGCTCTTTCATAAGGAGTAAATCAAAGCATAATCGAATTTTTGATAGATCAGAATTCTCTAAGCATTTTTAAAAGAACTGATCAATTACGTTAGGTAAATTCATAATGTTTGATTGATATTTGTTAATAAGACAGAGGATGATTACACGATAAGATAGTACCTCGCTGTAACCGTTTTCTTCTACTCCTCTCTGGTAAATATCGACAACTTCTCTCATTTTATGAGTCAATACTGTTTCCATATCCTAGTTAATGATTTTATTTTATTTTATTTTTCCTTGACCTCCAACTTGAAAGCTATTCTTTAATTTGACATTATGATCGATCTTCTTCATGATTAATTAAATAATTTCTATAATTATAAATTAATTTTGCATATCTTTCATCACCATTCAATTAAAAAATATCAAGAACATCAATTAATAAAATCTTCATTCTTCTTCTTTAAATCTTTAAAATATCGACTCACATTAACCATATACTATGTCCTATCCTTGCTATTTTATTCTTTTTTTGAACTTGAGTCTCTAAAAGATTGCACTTTCTTTCGGCTAAACAATCTCGTATGAGTCCTATGCATCAGGTTACGTGCCAATGCAAGCTCGCTAGCATTGATAATTCGTGCTTCTGCTGATTTGTCCAATGAAAAAGGTTTAATTTATTGGGAAGTGGAATTGTTACGAAGGGCCATATTTTCACTTGTATAAGGATTTTATTTCGAAGGTACACTCATTATTTGAGTGCTTATTGCTTGAATTTTTTCTAAGGACTTTTCCTAATTTAGTTATTCTTTCTGAATATTTTAGTTTTCTTGTGAAAATATCGCATGAATAGAGCACAGTTATTGATTTATTTTATCAATGAGCTCAATTCGCTAAAAAGTATTATTACCAAATTGAATTGGAGATGAGCTATATGTGAGGCAAGCCATTTTAAAAAACTAGTTATAATAATTCGGATTTCCCGAGCAGGATAGACAATTGCTATCAAGAGCTACAACTTTTTTTGTTGAGTTTTTTGTGCTGACCCACTTAGTACTATCTTTAACATCATCTTTATGGTGTTCCTTCACTCCTAACAAAGCAATTTCTAATCTATCCTTTTCATCTTGCTTCTCTAGTTAATTAAAACCAATCATGACATTGTGCATTTCTTTTAAAGCTAAATTGCATTTGCTTTGCTAACTTTCAATAAATTTTAGTTTTTTTGCTGTTTTTTTCATTGTTTAATTATTTATTTTATTTTCCAGAAAATAATTCATTTCAAATTTTTTACTTTCATTTTATAAACATTTTACTGCTTCTTCAAGTTTTTATTGCTATTTCTTTATTAAAAATTCCATATGGATAATGTAGTTTTTGGAATCATTAATTTCAAGATTAATTTTCTCCTTTAATTATTTTTACAATTTACTAAACTATTCCTTCATTTTTATGTTAACACTTTCATCATCTTTTTTTTCAATCCGATGAATCTCCTCAAGCTAGCCTTCTAGATCTGCAAAGGATTCTTAAATCTCAATATTTGCCAAGTGTTCCTACTTTTTTTAATGACTAAGTGAATCTATATCAATCCCTCTTTTTTTTAGCTATTCATTCTTAAGTTTAAACATCAATTTCGTACTCCTCTTATGCACTTCCTTAATCAAATTTAAATTCCCTCTGATAGACTCTCCCACCCTTACCTCCTTGAATTCATTATTTAATATCTCTTCAACTAGTTAGTTGTATCGATTGTAGTAGTATATGGATACATTCCGGTGATACTTTTCAGGAAGTGCGTGATGCAAATATTCATTTGTTTGTGTTAAGCTAATCATAGGATGCAGTACCTATATTTTGTATTGCTGGTTTTTTAAATTCAATTCGAAATCGTTAATCATCTGTTGAATTTTTTTAGCACGCAATTCAATAGAGTCTAATCTTTTTATTTGCTCTAGTAACTGTGAAATGCTATTGGTATTCAAACTCTCAGTCATTTTCATGTCTTTAAGTACTTCATTAATTCCAACCAACTTGTCATCAAGCCTGCGCTCCGTCTCTTGGAGTTCCTTTTCTTGATTTTTAATTTATGTTCTTTTGATCTAGTACTCAGTATTTAATGAATTCATCTTCATAAATAATTGACTCATATCTTAGTTAGTTTGAGAAAAACTGCTAAAGACGTTTTGCTGGCTTTAGATCAATTTATTATTTAGACTATCCATCTCACATTTTACAAACTCTTTGTAGTCACTTAGATTATGTAAAATTTCAGTGGACTAAGCCATACGACGGTCAATAACATCAGTTTTCTGAGTGATAAACTATTAAAAATAGTTAATTTTGGTCAATAATTGATTAATGAGAATTTGCTGATCTTTAAATTTATTCTAAATGTTTGCAAAGATGCCATGCTCAAAAATTTGAGGATCATCGCTGACCATAAGTGTTATTTAACTTAATTTATATTGTTCGCTATGAAATTTTTATTGAAGTTTAAGAATGGATGATGTGTTTGTTAATATCTTTTTTTCAATAGGACTTAAAACTTAGCCAACAATTTGTCTGACTTTTGTCTGCACTTCGAACCATTAGAATTATTTCAGGACAATCTTTTTCTCTGCCATCTGATGTATTATTAAGCTGCAATATGATAAATTAATATTGTAACTCATATTTTATTAAACT
>Ga0302186_10000420_pt1 | contig 37913 bp, 25 predicted proteins | sample II_Bog_E1_2_FD_198782 | JGI IMG/M metagenome (GOLD analysis project Ga0302186, IMG submission 198782) | Peat permafrost microbial communities from Stordalen Mire near Abisko, Sweden - II_Bog_E1_1 | ecosystem: Environmental > Terrestrial > Soil > Wetlands > Peat | place: Sweden: Abisko... | reverse complement strand
AAACAATAGTTGCTTCTATGATTTCATCTACGAGAATGTGCTTGACTGGCCGGTCACTTCCGTGCAGTGGGGTCCGCTACTGCAGCAGAACAATGAGTTTATCATTCAGCGATTATATTTTTCCTGCAAGACTGATGGCATATATAACCAGGGCGATAACAATTGGACCAACACTCCCAATTACATTGTCATGGCAAATCTTTAAATACCGAACGATTAGCATTATTTCATCAATTAACTTAAGGCAGTATTCAACTATGATGCTGCCAAAAAGCACCCGAATCTCAAGGTGAAACAAATAATCAGTCACCCAGGATAAATAACGGTGATTCGTTCTTCTCCTATGAATCGAAAACTTCTCGCATCTAAAAGTGATTGTAATTTAGTATATCTTTGGACGTCGGATAAGTATAAACTTGGAAATCTGAACAATGCTCCAAGCACTCCAGATATGATCCTTCTTGCCTCTAAATCGGACAAACACAACTATGCTTTGAGATTCACTCCTTCCTTACCAAAAATAATTTCAGCTTCAGGTGATAAGTTATAGCTTTTCGATATCGAAGGTGCACCAATGAAGAGATAGCTCGGCTCAATGCTATCATCCAATGTGATTAGGCCATTAACTACTTTAGAAGGCCACGATAAAGTGGAAGACATCGCTTTCAAAAACAATTAGATTTGCGTGAGTGGAGGGCAAGATAAATAGATTGGAGTTTGGGATTTGAGAATAAGCTGTTTATGCCAAAAGATAAGAAATATTCATGAATCAGATATCAACACTTTAGCCTGTAAGGGAAACTACATCCTTTCAGGAGGGGAAGAGGGATGGCTGAATATCATTGATGATCGAACTTATAAGGTAGTGGAGAAGTTCGAGATGGAAAAACCAATTCACGGAATACAGTTTAATCCAGTCACCAACCATTTTGCAATCGGCAGAGAGTATTTGGAAATTTATGAACTGGATAAAGTTTTGGAGGAACACAAGATGAACTCCATCTTTACTCATCTCGGAATGAGGTAAGTATACGTCTATTTAGAGGAAATATTCATGAGTTCGATTGGAATACTGAATCTTCAATGACTCTAGCAACCACCTATCAGTAGGCCGACGTCGATATCTCTGCACAAGGAGGCTACATCCATATTTTCAAGCCTCTCGACATCTTTTTCCAAAGGAAATCAGAGGCCGTTGAAAGCATCGAAGCTGCTTATGAAAAATTAACAGCAGAGCAGAAAAAAGAGTTGCTTACTTCGATGAAATCTTGATTTCTTTAATTGGGTTATAATAACTTTAGGCAATATCAGAATGTATTTCATCAGCCCCACCAGCATGGATAGATCACTTTTTGAGCACTATTGCAACGAGAAACACTTTGCTTGGGAGTTTGCACACTCATCACTGGCGTTGGGGAATTGCCTACTATTCTGGCACCAAGGTTACGCAAATTTTATTTTGATAACTATCGTTGTGAGCTAAGTTCAGTTGATTTATTGTTATTATTAGTATTAGGAAGGGGAAGATGATAGCTGGGCTTAGGTGGCAACTTATAAGCTATTCCAAGACCCTGAGGTTTGGGAGGCAAATGAGCATTCGATAATGGAGTCTATTCTTTTTTTGTTGGTTTACAGCTGGCCGGAGCTACAAAAGGGTTTTAATCTTTCTTATGAACAGCTATCCTTGGAGAATCACAGACATTGATATTTCTGATTCCACACGCTGAAAATGTTCTTTATTTCTGCACTGTACTTTTATCCTTTTCTTCCTTTTGCAATTTGATTCTACTCTCTCTCTATTTTTCCTCCATCTGCCTCTTTTTTTCAAGAAAGTCTTTGAGCTTTCTCTCGTTGTCTTCAAGACTAGTATCTTTCTTTGCTTCAATTTCTTATTTTATATTCTTTACACTCTTGGAACCTTCTGCATTCAGATGCTCAATGTAGTTGGATTTTGGTAAAATATTTTTTAAACCCTTTAAGTCATTAGGATTGTATTTTATTGTCTTTAGTAGACTATCGGAAACTGACTCATCTTTTTATGTTTACCAATCTCCCTTAAAATATTTGCGGACCAGAGGATTGCCAAGTAACTAGTCGACATCTGGTCTTTTTTTTGGGTCTAACTTCAGCAAAGAACTGATAACTGTATGCAAATCATTAGTGTATTGCGAAGGAATTCTCTCAAAAATACCAATACAGATCTTTTTGTACAGACCTGAGAGGTCATTCGCTGTAAAAGGAGGTCTTAAGGCAGCCATCTCATAAAGAACGCATCCCAATGACCACATATCGCTTTTGACTCCATAGGGTTGGTCTTTCCATACTTATGGACTTGCATAGTAAGGTGTACCTGTCTGTGTGCAGGCAAAATCCTTCTTAAGTACTTTGGAAACATTTAGATCTCCTAGTTTGAACTTTTTGTCAGCAGTAATAAAGATATTAGCGCATTTGAGGTCGCGATGAAGTATTTTTTTTTAATGAAGTGACTTCAATCCAGTCGTCATATGAACCAATGCAGTCCATATTTATTATTCTTTATAACGGGTGCGCTGCTTTTGGTGAGTTTGATTTAATTTAGCGATGTCGCCTCCCGCAGCGAACTCCATTACAACACATAATGTTTCTGAGTTTTAGTCGTAAAAAGCCTATTTGAAGCCAATTATATATTCGTCGTTGTAGGATGCGAGAATCCTCACTTAGTTTAATGCGTTTTATTTTTATTTGGGCTTCATTGATGCGATTTTGATCTATTTTAGATGTGTGTTACTTTCTTCATTGCATACTCCTTGCCATCCAGTTTACGTTTGACCTTAAAGACTTGACCAAAGGCTCCTTCTCCAAGCTTTGAAATGACTTAGAAGTCCTTCACGCCGGATTTCTTCTGCTCCATCAAAAGAATATTTAAATCTAATTAACAACAACTTACAAAAGTTCTTTTCTATACCTAAAACATTTTAAGATGGCCTCTCTTATTGGATTAGAATTTATCAGGATTGGGCAATTGGGGAATGCTTGAATATTAAATAAAAATATATAATTCAAATTAAATAATTACAATACTTTAATGGTAAAACTTAGTCTGAAGGGTTCTCAAGATATGGCTGATCCCTCTCTTCAAATGAAGGTATTTTCTAAAGTCATCCTTAGATCAGGCAGTATCTAGTCTTGGGGCGAAAAACTCCGACCGAACAAGACTCAAACCCCAAAATATATGCAATCCGACTTTTCGCTAGAAACAAAGTAATTGCGAAATCTAAGTTCTGGTATCATCTCAGACGTCAGCTGAAGACCAAAAGTGCCCAAGGTCAAATTCTTACAGTGAATGAGATCTTTGAAAAAAGGCCAAATCATATCAAGACATTTGGAATTGTTATTCGATATGAGTCAAGGACAGGAAATCATAACATGTATAAAGAATATAGAGATGTCACCCTCAATGGTGCCGTCAGTCAACTCCACTCTGAAATGGCTGGAAATCATAGAGCCTCTCCCGACACAATTTCCATCATCAGAACTGCCATTCTTAACAAAAAGGAAGAGATCAGACGGCCCAGAAGCAACCAATACAGGGAGAACAATATCAAGTTTCCGATTCTCAGAACTGTTGCTAGAGCCAGTCACAAAAGATACCGAACAGTGTTCAAGGCTAACAGACCTAACACTTTCCGTCAATGATTGGATATTTAATGAATTATTTGAAGATGTCATAAAGTCAAGATTGATAATATGTATTATGAATCGGATTGTTTAAATATCGATCAGTCGAAGAGTCCTCCCATATCCATTCCTTAATCTTCTTCTACTTTAGGGGGAGATTTTTCTTTTTTAGGAGCTTCCTTTTTGGCCTATTCTTTCTTAGGGGCGTCCTTTTTGGCTTCTGGCTTAACTTATTTTTGAGCGGCAACTGGGGCGGAGCTGGCTAAAGCATCTACTTCCTTAACCTTGTATCTAAATATTAATTAGCAAATACCCAGATTCAATTGACAGAGCAGCGATGTTTTTGAAGGCATGACTGATGATCAAGGGAATAGTGGCGGCAATGGGGTGTCCAGCAGAGAGGGAGAGTGCGGCAAGGTTTCTAATTCCAGCCTCGAATTTGGGGAGGAGTGAAGCGGGGTCGAATGTAATAAGCTCATCAGGGAGAATGGATCCCTCATCAAAAACTTTGAATATCTTCATACCATATTCAAAGGGTTTAATGTTAAGTTTCTTCAACAAAGCGGCTTCTGAAGCTTTGATTTTTTTATTGAGGGTACACACCTTGAAGTCTTTGGTGATTTCAATTTGACCCTTAACAATCTTAGTGGAGATGTTCAAAGCATGGAAGAAGTTGATTTGAGAGGGATCAAGACCAGTAGGTCCTGCGGGGACAGTAAAGTCAACAGGAGAGACGACTCCCACTCGAGCCTCAGTTGGAACTTTATTGGCCTCAATTTTTCCCTTAAGTTCAAATACGGCAGCGTCACTGAAAATGAGAGCGACCTTTTGCTTGAGAAGAGGAGTTAGATTTTTAAGTTAAGGAATCTTGCCTCCGAATTGTTGCTCAAGATATCTGAACTCCTCCTCATCGATACCTTAGGATCTCATTTTAACTACTTTCTTAATGAGGGTCTGAATTTTAGGATAATTTACGTTTTTGGAGATGACAAGGATGCTGTTGTATGCTCTAAGCGATTTCCTGATCTGTTGAATTTGACTCGAGCCAACGTTGGTGAAGGTTGTGAGGATGATTTGTTTGTGGGCGCCGAACAGCTCATACAGCCTTTCGATAGTCTTTTTCTTCAATTCTCTAGCTTATGCACCACCAGCCATTGATATATAATTAATGATTAAATTAAAAAAAGATAAATTAATATTATATTTACTTTTAGAGAAAGAATTTTAGAGCAGAGGATGGGATATTATTGCAGAAAATCAATCAGAATAGAGATTTGGGCGGACTGTCAAAAATAGCCATATTTTTAGACAATTATCGGACGTGTCTGTGCATCAAATGGCAACATTCATAAATGAGTTATTCAGGGAGTTAATTGCGTCCTATCCCGACAAATTAAAGAATATTTTAAATATAAGCTCACATCCTTTATCATCTAATTAATCATTTACAAATTATGTATGATTTACGGTGATTCTTCAATGTATGCTCATATAAAGAAGTATCTTTTCATATCAGTAAAAGACCAATAGTATTTTCCATAATCATATATATCCTCAATAAACAGTGAGTAAATTCCTGTTAATTATTTTTTGGCTTATTACTTCCCTTTTAAAAAATAAATTTCTATCTAAATAATATAACTTATAGATGAGTAACACTCAAGAGGATGCCAAATCTTCAGGCTCGCGTAAAAGCGGAAAACTGCATTCAGCAATTGAAAAAGCACAAGCCATTCAACAGCGTGAGCAACTCAGACAGATGATTGTCGACAAGTTCAACAAAGATTTCGCCAAGGGAAATAAGAATATCACCAAAGTAATCGAAGAGATAGTCGCTAATTTCTTTGAAAAAGAAAAAGTTACGGAGTAAACTCTCCGACAATTGAAGCAGACAGTCTCCAAAGCAGTTTAAGATTACAAGCGAGATAACAAAAGCTGTATTTTCTATCACATTTAGAAACGAAAAAGCAGTCAGTCACTTCCAAACAAGAGATCTAACAGAGAAATGCTTAGGATAAGAAAAGCCAAGCTCCATCTCAAAAGTCACAGCAACCCAATCAGTCCTATAATCAGGTAGATAAACAGTCTTCTCGTTCTGGACGGTCGTCGGAAACAAGGTAATTCACTTGCAAATCAGTTCTTTGGCTTCTAAATCGGTGTATCAGGTGGAGGGAGACGACGACGATGAATGGGCAACTTTAGTGAAATTTGATACAGAACTCTTTAAAAAATAGAAGTAATTAGAGCGAATGCGGGAAGAATAGTTTAAAAAAAAGATTAAGAAAGAACTTGATAAACAGATGTAGTAGAAGAGACGTAAAAAATAAGCAGAACAGCAGTAATAGGAATAATATTTTAAATTGCAGAAAGAGCAAGGTAAGACCTATGATGAACGGGAAAAAGATAAACAACAGTAGTATTAGAGAAAGATTCAACTCGAGAAGGCGATGAGGGACAGGCAGGTCAAGGATTAATCAAAACGCAAAAAAATAGAAAAAAGGAAAGAGGACGAGTTGGATAAGGTGCTGGTGTAAAAAATCAAGGAAGAGTTGGTCTCCGAATAGAGAGAGGCCAAGTAAAGAAAACTCAAGGAACTAAATCGCTTTCAGCAGGTGATGTCGTAAAACTAGTAAAATCAGCAACGACTGAGAGAAGAAGCTGAGAGAGAACGAATTTAAGTAATTATGATAAGATTTAGGATATGAAAGCACAACAATAATATGCTAGACTTCAAGATGAACTATAGAGAAAGCGAGAAGAAGAGAAGAAGGAGCGGGAAGACAAGATCAAGGCAGTGATGGCATCATTTGCGGACTCCGTGATAAAAGACCAAAAGGAGCAAATTAAAGCCGAGGACGATAAGATGATGAAACATATTGAAAACCAGCTCGTCAAAGAAAAGTAATAAGAGGAAAGGAAGAAGCGCATTCAAGAGGAAGATAAGAAGAAAATGCGATAGTATTTGGGCAGACAGGTCGACGAGAAGAAACAAAAGGAGATTGACTAGAAGAAAATTGATTAAAAACAAGCCCATGTGTGGAAGGAGGACACGAATGCCTTCGTTTAGAACGAAAAAGATAAACAGCAATATTTGAAGGGTGTCTACAAAAAACACTAATAAGTGTTACTTGCACAAATGCAGGACAAGGAAGATCACAAAAACCGCAAGAAGATGAATACACTTTAACTTCTATACAACAAAGCCCTGATGAAGGCTGCAGCAGATCAGGCAGACAACGTCAAGAAGGCGAAGGTTTGATACTCCACCTTTATTCATTCTTTTTTAGATTGGGCAAGTGCTTGCGGAGATTTTATTTTATTTATAGCCTTATCACGTAAGCTGAAGATTTGCTGCTTGAGCAGTGTCCCAGCTGGTGTGTCTTGGTGTGCGTTTAAGGCTAATCAATTTACGCAGACAGGCCTTGTAAACGAATCTTTCCTCCTCACATTCCCAAAGAAAGTTTTTATTCTTTTTTGTCAGGGGGCGGAGATACAGATACTCTGAGGGGTTAAGGTAGATGATATCCTCAGGATTAAATTCCACGGTTTTACCATCAGTCAACAGTCTGGGCCACATAGTTGGCCAGTTTGGATGGAAGACCTATTTTTGTGGTACATTGGCACTAGATTAGCACTTTGATACTCGAACACACAGTCTTCGTACTGCAACATTTATTTCATGCAAGGAGTGGTATCGAACGTCAGTGGAACTGAGGCCGGCACGTTGCCGAAATACAGGAATGACATTAAATAAATATCAACTCAATGCCAATCCAATAAAAATCAAAGATGAAAATCACTGATAGGAAAGGTAAGAATGATATATGTTTAATAGGAGATGATAATTGAAAAAACCCGATATGATAATTCGGAATTTAAATTTTAAATTAAATATTGAGTTGTTCTAATCGAATAGAGATAGATTAGTTTGGTAATAAAATAGCATATATTCATCTCAAGATGGATTCATGAATAATAAATATTTATTGCTGAGGTATTCTGGAATAATTTTAGTATTAGGGATTAAAACAAGTTTGAACCAAATTAGAATTTATATATAATTTGAACTATGCAAACGGAAGAGTACATCAAGACCTATGTTCGCATCAAACCCACCTTCGCAGATTAGAAATCTATAATCAGAAGCAGTTCAAAGCAAGTTATCATTCCCAAGAACAAATAAGAGTTCTATGAATTTGGTACTTTAGATGACATTCAGATCAAGTATTCAACGACGAAGCTACGAATCAGACTTTATTCGAATCGACCATACTACCGATCATGCCCTCCGTCTTGTAAGGCTACAACTGTAAATTTTTCCTCACTCAGCTTGTATCTTAGCCTACGGACAAACTTCATCCGGTAAGACCTACTCAATGAAGGGTGACTAAGTTAATCTGGGAATTATTCCCCTCACCATAAAGTAAATCTTCCATCGAATCAATGAACAAAAACTATTGGCTAAAATGCATATCAGTTACTATGAGATTTACAATGAGAATATTATTGATTTGCTAAATGATGTGTCTTTTAACCCGCCCAAATATTTATAAATTAGAGAAGACAACAAAAAAAGCCTGATTATCCTGGATCTCATTGAACAAGAAGTCAGTAATTAATCGGAGTCGCTTTTTTACTATGAACAAGGAGAGAGTCGCCGAAAATTTGCTTGTAACAATATCAACGTTCTTTCGTCAAGATCACATACCATCTTCAAAATTACACTTGATATTGTTATCGGGATGGAAGTGTCGACATCAACCATCAACATGGTTGACCTCGCAGGCAGCGAAAGCATCAGTCGAACCAACGCGGTGGGTATTCAAAAGAAGGAGAGTTAAAATATCAATAAGAGTTTGCTTGCCTTATCAAATGTTATTAGAGGTATGAGTGATAAGACCAGCTATATCAATTTCCGAGATTCAAAACTCACCCGTATCCTACAGCCATGTTTGACTAACAATTCAAAAAGTATAATTATTTGCACCGTCCAACAAATGGAGGATTGCCTCAGTGAGACAATAAATACCCTTCGCTTCGGGTTAGCTGCTAACAAGATAAAGGTTGGGGCCAAGAGAAACATCGTTTCCAATTAGGTTGAAGTTAAGAATAACGAACTTAACATGATTTTGAAGGAGGAGAGAGAAATGAGAAGATAAGTGGAGAGAGAGTTGTCTGCTAAAAATATAGAGATAGACAGATACAAGTAGAAGCTTTAAAGCAGTGATCGAATCATTTCTTAGTTGAAGCATCGTCTCTTGTGCGAGTAAAGCCAGAATGTCAACAATGGTATTATGATTCAGCAGCTGAAACTATAGACCAACAAGGAGAATCAAAGTAAAAGTGCATTATTTGAAAAGGAGCAAAGCAATATACAAACATACTAAGGTGAAATTAAGAAATTAAAAGATACTCTCGTTGAAAAGAACGCTTGCATTAAAAATCTGCAAAAAGATCTGTCGCAATTGGAAAGAAATGAACGGACACTTTTGGACAAGATACAAAAGTATTAAAAGGAATTGGAACACCTGCAGGATACTATGATGACTTATTCCGCGCAAAGGAAAGAGCAAACTAAAATTAATCCGGAAACTTTCACTTCAAAGAAGAACGTGAATAGTGAACCTCAGCCCAGAAAATAGACTTTCTATGAGATGGCCAACCCTGTCCGTTAAAAAACTTAACTGGAAAATCCATATACAATTGGCAAAGTGATTCAGTTGAGTACTCGTATTCTCGACCTCAAAATGGAAATGAACCAGTATATAAAAGCTAATGCTGAGCTCCAGGAATAGGTTGATAATTTGACTTCAGCAATTGACCAGATGGAGAACGAAAAGAGAGGAGTCGAGGAAGATCTCCGCAGTTAAATGAGTAGAACGAGCGATGGAACCAAGAATATAAGTACCAGACAATTCTAAAACTTGAAGAGATAGAATAAGATATTGAAACGAGCCAACGAGGATCTCAAGAAAAAGCAGGCTAAATGTAATTGTATTAATATGCAGACTTGAAGATATTGAAGAAAAATGCAAAGAATCACATAGATGAGCTGGAAGGTTTCAATGCATATATCTAAAAGAATTTCCCTAATCCCGTTCCCTTGTTTGAAATGCTGATTCAGGACTCAGCATAGGATTATGCACCGCTTCCTGCCAATGATGGTAATGCCTGATTTCTTTTCGACTGTTATCTTTATTGACAATTTCAGTATCTGAATATTGATTCTCTATAATTTGCTGAGGTTTTATCTGCTTCTGAGCCTTTATTATTGCATTGTTAATAAATTTATATTCATTCATAATGATGATAACAATTATAAACAATCATCACTCAATAACAGGATGCGATCAACGAAGATCCATATTAAAACTTAGTGTTTCGTGCTTTTTATAATGAGAACCGTCGAATACGTTCCAGAAACGAAGGGTCTAATCGCCAGCTCCAGTCAAAATTGACTCTCCTGAAGGACTCATAGCGAGATATAAAACTCTATATGTATGCCCTGTCAGAGTGGCCACTTTGCTCACTGACTTTTATTCCCAGTTTCCACTTGTACTCCAAAGATTAACTTGATTCAAACTGTATCCGTGGGTCGATATCATTTCATTTGATATTTTGGAAAAGACAAGGTTGCAAATCTGAGAACCTGTGTCAATGCTATAATTTTGTGAGAGAGTTTGTGTTGAGAAAAATCTTATGTGACGGTCGGCAGTGCCTCCTCCTGATGCTAGAATAGAGGGGTTGCTTGGACACCATCCAATTGCTTTCACTGCTGCTTTATGATCGTGAAACTTAGCCAATTAACTGTTTCCTTTCTGAGAGTAAACCACCAGTTTATTGTCGTTTCCACCAGAAGCAATGTATGTGCCCTCGGGACTCCATTTTAAGCCGCAGATCTCTTGAGAGTGAGCTTTATAACGATTAACCAAGCCAGATCGTAGATCCCATGAAGCTACAGCTCCATCTCTCGAGCCACTAGCAAGCAGTCCATTCGACCAATCCAAACTGCCTACTCTGCCATAATGTCCATCAAATTGGGTAACTTTTTTTCTCTTAGCAATATCAAAGACTTTGATTTGTCCATGGCTATTACCAATTGCGATTTTGTTTTAATCACAAAAACTAACAGAGCAAATATAGTCGTTTATTTGATTGGTCTAGTAGAGACGAGTTATTTAAGTAGAACAACCTGACCAAAGATAAAGGGAAGTGTCTAGAGCCACTGCTATCTGATTATTATCAGACCAAGCTAGCAGATTCAGATAAAAGTCATCTTGTAGATTTGGGGCATCAAGTATCTTGTAGGGTTTTTTGCTGATCTTTCTCGCTTTCTTCTCACTCGGACAGTCGACTTTGCTCAAGGGAATGTTGATCTCAGTCTTTCCTCCATTTCTGAAGGATGATTGATGGTGTTTGCTGCTGAAAGACATAATTTTATGGTTGGGTTCAATGTCGATTTCATCGAGTATTCCCTTGCCTAGTAATTGTTCGTAGTTAGTGGTGGCTGACTAGCGTATGGGTTTGTTGCAGTCCATTTGAAAAGCGCAGGACCTGATTTAGTTGGGAATGAAGCGATCTCCCTTCGGTTCTGACTGTAGATTTTCTTTGTTCTTTATCATCAAATTATAGATAAAATTTTATTTTAGTATTTACATAAATGTCATATTCGAATACCATTATTCAGCCAAATTATTATTTAGAAAATATGGATATCAGGCTCGCTGCACAAGATTCAAACCTAACTTGTCTCGCTTTTAGATGTGCCTACTGTTTTGGGAGGTTTTTTACTTGTCTTTTTAGTAAGTTTGCATCGCTTTTACTAAGGTGTCAAACTATTAGCGGAGAATTTTCATTGTTTTTTGTGTCTATTCCCGTACTTGTTCAGTGTTTTCAAGCTGTTTTTGCAATAATTTTTTGAGATTTTTATTTTCCTATTTTACTTATTTATATTTATTGGCTTTTTTCATTAGTGACTCGATACTGGTTCCTTGAATGGAGCTTTATCGATAATTGCTTTAATAATTCTTGAGATTGTTTTGTATGATTTCTATTTTTTTCTGCATTTGCTCATACTACTGGATAATACTAACAATCTAAAGGTAGCCTAATGCTGCAATATTCGATAATTTACATAGGTTATGAATTTATACTGCCATTTTGGTTTCGCTGATTTCATGAATATCGAACTAACTGGCAGATAAATGCAGAATGCTTTACAGTTATGATGACTAAATTGGACAGGCAGTTACGAGCTATTGGTTAGTGTAAGTTAACAGTGGTAAGAGGATATATACTTAGCGCATCAAGCTTATTAATTAGCTTAAATTATTATGATAAACAAAAATGAAATTAATTTTGGCCAACTTTAGAGCAGTTTTTATCCCATGAGGGATATTAAAGTTGATGTGTCATTTATTATCAATCAAATATTAGGCAAAAATCAATTATCTTCGAATAAACTCCAATTTGAAATCAATTAAATTAAATTTTGTAATATATGCACGTTGAACAAAATTACTAATTATATTTAATATTTAGGGACTGGGTGTATAACATAATGGTAGTGTACAGGACTTCGAATCCTGTAGTCTGGGTTCAATTCCTAGTACACTCGCTTTTTGTAAGATTAAACTGTTGTTATTCCATTGCCATCAATATCAACAAATTACGAAAACTCAATTCGCAATTTTTCAGATTTCTTCAAGCGAGTCATTTAACTGAATATTGCAATGAGTGAATTCCAAATTTAATGTGAATTGAGAATAATAATAATTGAAAGATAATTCCAGTTATTTTCGAATAGAATACTTAAACATCAGTTTCTATTATATTTTCTGAAAGATTTGCAAGAAAAGGAAATCTATTTATCAGTTTAATTTCAGCCTATAAAAATACTGTAAAATTATGAATGTTTTGTATTAATTTAACAAAAAAGTTATATCTTTTGTATATTTGTTTTTACTTGAATTCATTTCATTGAAAATTTAATATTTTGTCTATTTGTAAGACCATTATCATTTTTTCATTTTTAATTTGCAAACTAAATAGTGAATCCATTTTATACTTATTAACCTTAGATATGAAGTGCTGTGAATCATCAGATAAATCACAAAATACTCCTCAACAAGTTCGAAGGAAAACCCAAAGGTAATCGGACATTAAAAAGGTGCAATCTTCAATGAACTAAAATTAAAATAGGGCGAAACAATAGTTCTTAAGTGTATCTTCTTTTCAAGCAGAATTGGACGGCGAGTTAAAAATGAATAGTAAAACACTCAAATAATACATGAGATTCATAGATAAAGTCAGTACATTCGAATAGTATCATTCTTTCATCTCAAATCACCCATTAGAAATCGTGTCTAAATCAATTTGCGCTTACTTTGAAAAAATATTAGGGAAAAACGAAGACCATGGCCTATTGGCTGCCCGGCTATGTGAGCCTTACTAATTATACGCATAGATCAAGAAATCCTTTAAGTTTATTACGCTAGGATTAGTTTACTTTTTATAAAAAATCGATGAAGGAATGAGCGAAGAAGGATTAAGAATGGATTGCGATTTTTAAACCAGAAAAAGACAATTACGATAAAATGAAGCCTATATATGTGAAAGAATTTAAGCCATTCTGAAAAAGGAAAATATATTCCGAGGGCGGATGGCTGAGAAGTAATAAAGAATAAGGCGCTTGAAAGATGAAATCAATTTGAAGGATCAACTTTCTATCTTCAACATTCTATCTTTAGCAACTCGTTCTGAAAGGAATATCGAAGACATTATTTTTGCGTAGATAAAAATACTACACCAGGAAATATTATAGATTAAGGAAGAATATAGCAATGAAACGATGAAATAATTTATTAAAAAAATCGTTGATTTCTCGAGGAGGATTGAATAATTTAGAAACAACTAAATAAATATCGAATTTACGAAGATAGATTAGAATGAACTTAACTAATAAGCCAAATTAAAAGAGCAATTGACAGTCAAATAGAATTAAATCTTTCGATTAAAAAACGAAAATTCATTGTTAATAAAAACTCAGAAGGATTAAATCTCTAAGAACTCTTCCTGGTAAATTTCCCAATTAAATACCCTTCATAAAATGGAGATGAAAAAGCTGTAGGATATATAGACAATGCTCAATAAGTAAAACTCCACTTTGAAAATAGAAGCTTAGCGCTTGCAAAAGTATATTAAATAAATTGAAGCCAGTTGCAAGGCCAAAGACGATGAAATTGTAAAGATCAATGTGAAGCTCAAAAAAAATATATCAAACCAAGCAGCTGAAAATCAAAAAAATATATCGGCTCTCAAGTAACTAAAATAAATGAATAAGAAAAACGAAATGCTTGTGAGACAGATCTAAACAGAGACAAAGTAGAGAAAAAGATATGCAAGATAGTTGGAGTAAATGAATAATTCACTTTTGGACTTAAACTTTGATGGTTGACGATTATATGTATAGAATACTATTTAGTATGAACAATTCATGATGATGATTGATCTTATTGATCTTGTTGAAAGTGTGTCTACAAATTACTTAACACAAATATTTCATTAAAAATAAGAATATCTTCTATGATAATAACACATGCAATGTTATCCAAAATAAGTTAATTATATTTTCATAGCAGTCATATATTTGCTTTAATCTATGAAAATACGATAGTCAGTTCACCTTCGGTTATTCATTTGATATATTGTCTTTTGGATGAAGAATAATTGACTATCTGTATTATATTATGGCAGTATAAAATCATAGCATTAGTTCTTCTAATAAATTTTCCTTTTCCACCTCGATTTGAAGAAAAGGATCTATGAATGATTATACTCCGGTGGGAGAATCAGTTACTGTTGATCTTTCGCTTTAAACTTCATCCATTTTCTATTGAATTCCAGATTCCAGAATAGACCAAGACATCAATTCTTCCGGACAATTTACTCCATTTGCCTGCATATCAGACAAGACAGCATCAGCATCCCCAGCTCCATAATTCTGCATTCTAAGTTCCTTAAGGATGGCAAGGAAGTTTCCATGTTTCTTCTACATCTTCTGATGATGACTGCGGCATTGTTCGGCCTCCCTCGTGGCAACAAATATTTCCATGGTTTTAAATATTTTATCAGTTCTCCTGAGGTGTTTATTCAAAAAATGATGGAAGTGGATTTAAAGAAACCAATGATATCTTTTGTTCTCATCCATATACCAATGGCCCTTCTGTTGTCCCTCGGCCACAGTTTTTATGTTTTATCTCCTTCTTTTAGATTTTTTCTCACTTTCCCCTTAGCTAGAAGGCTTTCTCCCCCTTGTTTTTGAGATTTCAGAATATGAAGGGAATGTTTCTGGGATTTACTCTCGAGGGAAAAGATCCATTAGAAATTCGTCACAAGAGGGTTTTCTTTGAGCTTGGTTCTGCAGGACAAAACTGAGATGTGGATCTGATTCGACGTTGAAGTAGTCACTTTAGAAGCAGCCCTTACTCATATAATCAATCTCTAATATTCACGAAGAAAACAAGCGAATTAATACCAAATTTGAGTTCCCATTAATTTCTGATCAGCTGGCCATATGACCGTTGCATTTTTAGCATGAAATGATCCCTTTCACTAGGCGAAGGGAGAATAACCATATTTATTCTCCTTGTTTATTAGAACAAGACTGCTAAAAAACTGATAAATGGCATATATGATAAGTTTTTCTGTTGTTAGAGTATGAATAATCTGCATTTCTATAATTAAATCACTTCATTATGGATCTTGTGCTAATGATTCTAATATGATTATACGAGCAAGTAGCATAACAACATCATACAGATTCAAAAGAAAAAAGATTAGATCAAATACAAGTAAATTTAGTTTCGTTTGCTCATTCTAACGCGATAATTCAATGATCTCATCTATAAAAATAATTTTGAGAAAAGATAACTTCAACTCATACGGGTTTACATTGAGCAATATAAAATATATTTGGGTATCGAAATGGTTAATTTTTAATATGCTTTAATGCAATTCATCAGTATTTTTGACCCCACCCTCCTTGCTGTTGACCCGACTGCTGTCCCCAACCGCCTTGCTGAGGGTTTCCTTGTTGCCCCAAACCTCCTTTTTGGCCTTGTTGACCTTGCTGTCCTTGCTGCCCCCAGCCTCCTTGTTGGCCTTGTTGACCTTGTTGACCTTGCTGCCCCCAGCCTCCTTGTTGACCTTGTTGACCTTGTTGTCCCAAGCCTCCTTGACCGCCCTGCTGACCTTGTTGTCCTTGCTGCCCCCAGCCTCCTTGTTGGCCTTGTTGACCTTTTTGGCCCCCTTGTTGCCCCCAGCCTCCTTGACCACCCTGCTGACCTTGTTGACCTTGTTGTCCTTGCTGTCCCCAGCCTCCTTGACCGCCCTGCTGACCTTGTTGTCCCCAGTTTTGTCCTCCTTGCTGACCTTGCCCACCTATAAAAGCTCCTTGCTTTTGAAGCAATCCTCTGAAACAATCAAAGAGTTCTTGTTTGCTGGCTTTTCCGTCATTATTTTAATCAATGGCTCTTAGTGCTTATTGAGCTTGTGCCAAGTTAACTCTTGTTGGACTTCCACATTGAGCAAAGATATCATTGAAGAAGCTGACCAGCTCATTTGAGTCTAGACTTCCGGAGTTATTCCAATCGTATTTGGCAAAAATTGTGCTAACAAATTGCCATAGTTGCGCTTCTGTCACACTCATTTTGATGACTAAATTTTATTTATAGATGCCCTTAAGGATATTTATATCAACAAATAATTATTTTTCTAGAAAATTCTTTGAACCCAATATTGATTAATTAAAGAGAATTGAAAATGAATTGCCATGAGTCCTATTTTATCTGAAAGAATGAATCATTAATGATTTGAATTTAATTGATAACCCTCTAATAATAAGAAATACAATTCTTATCTTTTACAATGAATAAAATTGCTGTCCAAACATAAATTACAGAAGAGTTATCCTCAAAAATGGATTTAATTATCCTTAAGGATATAAAATGATCATGTATTTGAATTATTTATGAGGGTATGACGCCTTTTATAAACTATTTATAATTATTATTACATTATAGCTATGTTGACTAAATTATTAGCAAAACTGCCACTCAAACTCACCACTACTCTCATATCACCTTACCATGAGAAAGTTATTGATCATTATGAAAATCCTCGAAATGTTGGCTCCTTAGATAAAAGCAAAAAAAATGTGGGCACGGGTTTGGTGGGAGCTCCAGCTTGTGGAGATGTCATGAAACTTCAGATTTAACTGAATGAGGATGGCACTACCATCGAAAAAGCTGTATTCAAGGTAAAAATAAGATGATTTAGACTTTCGGATGTGGATCTGCAATTGCTTCAAGTTCCTATGCGACTGAAATGATCAAGGGAATGAAGGTGTAGGAAGCACTACAAATCAAAAATAGTGATATTGCCAATTATCTCAGACTTCCTCCTGTCAAGTTGCACTGCTCCATGCTGGCATAGGAAGCCATAAAGAAGGCTATTGAGGATGTGAAGGGAAAGAACGCCAACAATCAAATGGAAAAATGATTATGTAAACTATCTTTAGTGGAAATTAATTGAGTCTTCAAATTGTATTTTTTGTATTTTCCTGAATTTTCAGGAATATTCATAGGTTGAACTCGATAGATATATAAAGCACATATAAGTTTAAATTGGTCACATTTTCAATATAATGATTGAAGTAATCAGTTTAAACTGTTCTATGAGTCCTTAATTTATAATAAATGATGATGTAAATAATTGGCACTCCTCTCATTCATCCAAAATAAATAAATGAATCAACTATAAATTATTTTTGAATTGATGATTATTTTTTATTTAATTTTTTGAAGATAAATCTTTTAATATTACACTTAAAACAATGAAAAGATGGCAAAAGATATTCCTCACTCAAGGAGTACTATTCATTATTTGGCTATGGTCAGCAACCCAGCTTTCCTTGAGCTAATGGATCTCTATTCCCATTATTGCCTTGGCTTGCCTCGCCTTCTACGCAGTCATATCAATTCTGAGCAGCATTGTCAATATTAAAAGTTATCCTCAGTAGAAAATCAATCTGAATGCATAAATAGTCAAAGCAAATTAGTATTATAAGGCAATCGGAAAAAACTTTGATAGATGATAACTAATCAAGATATATCATTGAGTTATAAATTGCACCTTATGCTTAGAAGATTGAATTAATCCAGGCAATGATTCTACCACTCGATTTTTAGCGTTAATCATTGAATCCTTAATTAATTTTTCATAGAGGGCTTTGGTTTATCTTGACTGCTATCCCATCTCGTCAATCTCTCTCTCTAATTACGCAATATGCTCCAATAATTACTTTTACTTTAAGACGTACCGACTCACAATCATCTCCTTCTGCCCCAAATCTTCATATACCTTGGTCATAGAGTTTATCTAGCTTTGTGCATTTCTCAGCTGGATTAATATTTTTTCAATATTGCTTCTCTGAGCAGTGTTTTATTATCGTAATTGTTGCAACAAATTTTGGAGTTGTAAATTTTAATCATAGAATTTGTGGTTCTATTTTTTGTACTCCCTATTTTCTGCCTTGACTCTCTCAAGCTATAATAATGCCAAGATATACTTCATTTTTGAATTCTTCAACGCTTTTTTCCATGACTAGAAATCTCTATTTGAAAAAAGTTTATTCAGGAGGAGGCACTGTCACAAAAGTATGATTTTTTTATCTTCGAAGCAGGTCATTTTAATGTAGTAAACGCTGAATTTCCGCTATTTTTTAGTTATAGGCTAAATAGAGCTGATTGTAATTTTGCTTATTCAGTAATGAAGTACCCAGAAAATGAAGAGATCGCTTGATTTTGATGAGAGTTTATCAATGAGTAGCTGGATGGGTTCGTCCATTGTGCACTTGACATTGATTGCTCTATGATTATGTATCATTATTTAAATTAATCAAGATGCAAATGAATAGTATTATTAATATTTTATTCTCTGGGGTATTGATTTAACCTGAATAAAACAATAAATAATATTCAGGGCATAACTGACAAATTGGCCAAATTATTTGTATAATTATTAAATCATCATAATACCCTCATCTGCGCTATAGTTAATCTTACTTTTAAAGGATATCTAATTAGATATGCTGTTTATTACCATTTTTATTATTTTATTAGGAATTTATCATTTGGGTAAAAGTATATAGTTTCAAATGATGCTTATAACATTAGTTTTAAAAAAAGATAATATTGGATATTGTCATGATCACATCACATTGCTCCATAATGTTGATTAAGATAAATTTTCATTTCAGCTTATTAGTAGTTGCGCCGTTTCTTGATCATTTTCCAAAGAGGACTACGATTGATCTTGTTCTATCCCTCATAGACTCAATAGGAAACATCGTACATAATTTGTATAGATGTGGCAATTTTGCAACAAAAGTAACATCATTTATTTAAGATGGATTATCGAATATAAATACCAAACAATATACTATTCTAAATCTAGCTTAAATTAAGACGAAGTGAAATGTAGTTCCGTTAAACTGTAAGCTTCCTGTAAAGGATTTCCCTCTTTGTTAGAGCATTAATACACAGACCAAGATAATTTAAAGATGGGAAATAGCATTTCCTTAAGGCTTTACAGTTCGTGATATTATTATTATCTAATTGAAGATTATTTTACTCAAGACTAACTTTTGCAGCACAGGAGCATCCATCTGATAAAGAAACTACAAACTAGTCAGTTGGCATTAAGCTTAGTTTTGATAGTGGTACAAATGTCCATTTACCGAAGACTCATAAATTTAAAATTGAAGCTGAAGAAGATAGATTTGGTCATTTTGGCATCTTGAATAATTTTTATGGATAATTATTGAATACGAGTAGTTGATATCCAGGGCAGTGTTTCCATATATCTTTACACATTTTTATCCACTGAATTTCTATCTTTTTACTTATCTGCCAATAATCTTTCTCCCTCAGCGACAAATCTTTGATTGCACTCTCGACTTTGGCACAAATTGCCTAATCGAAAGGCAAGTCGAGCTAGATCATCTATTGCCTTGTATCTTCCATTGATAAATTAATTTAATTATTAGCATCATCTCTGATCTTCTCAAAAGTTTATTTGAAATATAAGCTATCAGCTATATTTGATCAATTGAAACATCCAGCCTAATTCTTAAACTCTATTATTAAAATATTTGAGCACAACTAATAAATGAGGGAGAGTATAAAATATTGCAGAGTAATCAGTTCCATGAAAAACATATTGAAGTCATAATGGATAAATTTAAATACAACAAGACCATTTATAGTTATACTCTTTCAATAACTTTGTTATGACAAACAGGAAAAGCCAAAGCAATTTTTCTACCCACTTAAACGAACCCCCAAAAATATAAACCCTTAAGAAAATAAAACCGAATGATCGGTTTCCCTGCTTTGCGTGCTTTGACAGCCCCAGCAATAAAATAGGATGTCAGGAATGCAATGGCAAAGGATGGGTTTCTGGCTCGCATCCAATGGTCCAATTCGCATAAGACTTCATCTAAAAAAGACTTAATGGCTTTGTTTCTCACGATTTGGGGAATAGCTCCACTGGACAGAGCGAGTTAGGAGACGTTTTTGCGAGAATGTCAGGATCATACGATCCCCAAAAAAAGAAGAAATAAGTTCCACCAGGAGCATCATCTAAAACAGTTGCATTTAGTTAAGAAATTCGCGAATCAAAAAGACTATAATTCTAAGAACCCGTTCAGCAATTATTTTTTTGTGATTAATGCCAAACCCAAGACCCTATCAAAGGAAAACGTTACCATTGTCAAGTATGCGCCGATTTCGATCTCTGCGAAGTCTGTTATTCCAAGAAGGCAATTCACTGTCACCATGAGTTCAAGGAGGTTGCTCCTCTAAAAAAACCGGATAATGAGACATTAGTGGCTCAAATAAAGGAAAACTTGCTTAGAAAATCAATAAGGTGTAGTAAGTGATATTTGCTGTTATTTAATAATTATTAGCTACTTCAGTATTTAAGACATAGGGTTCACTATTTAAATACAGAATCAGCTGTGGCCATCATTGGAGCATGTTAATAATACTCGATTTGGACGTTGGAGTTCGAATCAGTTTCTTTTCCTATTATTGCAATTTTGTTCAGATTTATATAGGTATTAGATATTGGCTAATGCTTCTTCTGTATTTTTAAAAGCAAAATAAAGAAGGGAACTGAAAGCACTATTCCTATCACTTCGAATAGCCATACTAATGCCAAAAAATTAGCGCATAGGGGTGTATTAAAAAAAGTTGGCTTTATTTGGCAATTGAAGAAATTTAAGCAAATTTCTTTTCCTTAAGTACCACAGCAATAGTCATTGTTGAAGGCAGAGCATTCATTCGAGTTAAAAGGAAGAGACTAAACACATGCTTTGGACGAAGCGAAGACGTTACAGTCAAAGAGAGGGGCGATTACAAAAAGAAGCAGAATTGAGATAATGAAACACCCCATGAATGAGTAAAATAGTACTTTTAAGGCTCGTGATTATTTGATTAAAGAGTTAAAAGTTGAAAAGAAATTTTTGATGCTCTGCATGATGTACTATGTTGATACAATCAAATATTATCTCTTAGATTAATTATGACAGATTAATTATATTTGTAGCTTGAAATGACTATTATTTATCATTCAATTTCAGTTCGCTTTATTTGGCAAGTCCTCCTCTCAATAAGTTCAATTGTTGATACAACTGAAAGTCACACTATTCTAATACTTTGAGAAAGTAACAGACTTAGTATATAATAATACCTTTTTGGACTAAATTTGATATTTTTTGTACATAATTTGTATACTATAGCTGAAGCTGTAATAACGAGTTCAATTAAATCTACTAATATAATGTATAAGAATATATTTTTATTTGTAAATACTAATGAAGTTTGCCAGCCAGCGTATTAGCCCACACAAACTACAACAACAACCAAATATTTATTAGACCATCTAAATGCGTAATCTTGTCAACGCAAGAATCAAGAATTAACGCTGCTACATGCATTATAATAATGCTGTGTATATGGGAGGCATGATTTCCTACAAACGCAACGGGCAGGGTATTTTGCTGCTTGACGACGGTACATCAATCCTTACCGACTACTGTTATGACAAGATGGTAGGTCACAACGTTATATACAGCAAAAACGCAATAATATCTGTACTATTTATAAAGGGCAGCCTTTATGAAATGGTTTCAAGAACGGAGCATTATATCTTTCAAATTATCTACGATGATCAGGAGCAAACCATCACAGGCAATGGTCTCCTCATCGACTTTAAAAACAAAAAGATTTACCATTTGATCTATAATCGTGGAAAAGTCATGAAGAAGATTGTTGAATCAAATCGGGATATAATCGAATAGATATTTAGTAATCGGCTGACTAAATTAATTAATGCCAAACATGAAAATGCCTTGAAGTTTCGTCTGAAATTTGAAAATGGAGTTAGTATAAGAATCGAGTAGAAAAAGATTATAATTGGTTATGGTGATAGCTATGAACAATCAGAGGGGTTAGGTTTTATTTTAAGAATCAATGAAGAGAAGATGGCAAATTTTTCATCCTCTGTGGATATGAAGTGCTTATAAAGGGGATATTACCACCGAAATAAACTTACAAATTTTGGGGAGAGATACTTTTAGAATGGAAACTTATATATCGGTGAATTTTAAAATGGTTGCTTTCATGGGAAGGGCCTCTTAGTATATCCCAATTAATCAAAGTGGGTTTATGGCTATTTTTAAAGCGAGAGACTGAAGAAAATGCTCAACATGAGTATAGACTAAAAGGATCGGAATAGCAGAGGTGAGTTGCATAGGTGTATGAAGTAAATTCATGAATTTAACACAAAAAATTATATGAGCGTCAATGTCTCTATAATATCTTGGGAATATTTGAGTTCCAAGCTAGAATAAGCCAATTTTGCTTAAATCACAGCAAAGGTGGTCGAAAAATAAAGAAATATAACTGAAGAATAGGAAAGATTATTTATGATCGAAGAACATTTTGTGAATGAAACTCCCAACAATCAAATTGACAGAGTCATGGTCAAACAGATGGAGAAAAATGCAAATGCCTCGGAAAAAGTTCTGTTAAATCAATTCAGTAGCATGAAGCCTAAGATGTTATAAATCGAATCAAGATATGGCAATAGTTAAGGTAATGGGCCTAAAAATGCTCAGATATATTTTTCGAGGCAAACACTGACTCCTAAACATTAAAAATTAAAAAGAGATCACAGAGATACTTATGACGCTTATGGATGTTTGACTCCCAACAGCCGATCTGGTAAAAAGGAATAAACTTCGGCCAAAATGAGCAAATCCCCACTAAAAAAATATGGTTATGAGTGCAATACCTTTTATAAGTACTGATATTTATAATTTATTACAGTCCAACAATAAAATAATGAATATTAAAAATGCAATCTTAAGATATAAAGATGATCATTCCTTCATCTAGAGTCGACAGAGGCTGAGCGGGCTCTCATTTCATTCATGAGAATTTATTCCTAACCGTCACTGGAAAGAGCAAAATCATCATCAGCATTATCCTGCTGTGCCTATTCTGATTAGGATGACGAGGAAACAGATCTTCTATGTTTCTTGTTATTCTTGTGATCTCTACTTCTACTTCTACTTCTTTTTCTATTAATTTTCTTTGACTTAGCTTGTTTTGGAGCTATTGCCTTTGCTTTCTGCCTGATAGATTTGCCTGTTTTTTTGTTTTATTTTGAGTCAAGAATATGCTATAATTTCTAAACCCTCTTTCCAAATTTATCAATGGCCTATTTCGCCTCTGTTTTACTAAATAATTAGCTCACTAGACTTTTGTATCTCTTAATTTAATTGCGGGCCTATTAAAATTGCTCATCTTTGATGAATTTACTCACTTTTTGCAATGTTGTTGCTGAGAACAAGCCAAAGTTCATGTCTTTGAGTAAATCGCTTTAGTTTTAGGTCAGTTCACGGTAATCAGTAATTACCTGCAAGTACTTGCACCCTGAAGGACTTAAGTACTTTAATTGAATCTGCATGGGTGCTCTTGCCTGATTAAAAAGCTCGGGATTTACACCCTTTGCATTTGCTTATTCTTTCGAAAGCATCTTAAAACTAAAGGTTAACTCAGTTTCAGCAGTAAAGTTGCCATAGTCTTTGAAAAGGGTAGTTTTATTGGGCGAAAGTTGGCCTGTGACATTTTCAATCTCTATCAAATGACTGACTTTGATTGTAAGCAAACTTTCCATTCCAAGCAGCACCTACTTTGATATTTTGTTGAACTAAGTTCCTAGAAGATTTGGGTCAATTTTCATCACATATCCTCCTGTTGAAAGACTCAACTTTCCAAGTTATTTCAAATTGCAATGATCCCCTTTCAAAGTTAAAATGCTGATCATAACTCCCTTTTATTTAGCGTATTGAGCAGCTTTGCTATAAAAAGCCGGATCTTGCAAGCCCACATTTGCTTATCCATCAGTGCAAAGCACTATTTTGGCTCCTTTTTTACCCTTGGAGGCCATTTGAATAGCAGCTACAACTCCAGGACCCAACGCTGTTGATCCATATGTAGTTAAACCTTTAATAGTATCTTTTACGACATTGAAATTCTTTCCAATAGAAAGTGAGATGTCATTGACACTTTAGACATAATTAGCAATTTGATTAAAATCATTGTAATATTTTTATGGAACGTTAGACTGTTATTCTGCATAGAGAGTCACATAGGATCCAAAAGTAATGATTCCAATCTTAACTTTTTCCTTTTAAAATTTCATTCTTTTAATTTAGTCGCTGATTGCTTCCTGCACTGCTTCAAGGCGAGTTTTCTTCCCAACAACAGTATCCATGCTTCCACTAACATCTATACAGTAGATGATAGTTGTTTATTCATTCATAGACTCTTAATTTTGAAGGGAAACATCCGCTTTCTCAAGGAGATAGCATGGATTTTCAACAGTAGACTGAATAAAATCAATGGGCACGATGTTAGTCGTGAAGCAAAATTAACAAACCCATTAGCGTTATTTTCGTTATTGAAGCTACTGCTTTTGGGCATCATCTATGGGATTTCTCCGAAGAGATCTTCTATTAGTGGGTATTTAATTGGTTGATTTTGTTAGATCTATTACTTACAATATTTGACTGTGAGAGTTGAGGAAAGCTTGGCAATTTTTGCATTCGACAACTCTATATTAAAGACTGGTTTTTTAACATTCAGCTTGGTTGTCAAATTTAACTGAGAATTGTTGAGTGTTAACTTCAATGGAATCAAGAGATGCTAATGAGTATACACTTCCTGCAGGAGAGTTAGATCGAGATCTAGGTCCTCTCGGACGGTGAACTTTGGAGGCTTTTTTGACATGTCCTTTGCTCTTTTTAGGGGCTGCTCTTACGATGGCAGCTCTTGCAGTTTGCTTAGTTCTTGCCATAATCAATAATGATATTTAATATCTCTTTTTAGAGAGATTTTATATAATCATATCTGATCATTCCCATCTAATTAGCCTTTGCAAGCCAAGGGAAAATGATAATGATCTTGATATCTGAATGCATTTTGTGAGTTAGAGTGATCTATTTTGTGACTTTTTGAATGGCATAAAAAATATGTTGTAAATTTTAATTTGATAAAACAGATAAATTTTAGTTATCAAGAACACTTGATTCGATAATATTCATAAAATATCACGTTAATAGAATCATAAATACTTCGTTTTATTTATTTTGGATTGAAGCGCTAGTTGCATTGCTTTTGGTCGGTCTGATGAGTTTTAGTCTATCATTTTTAATATGATATTTATTAACTCGCAGCTAAACTTGCTTTATTTTATTAACAGATCTTTCTTCTAGGCGATATTCAGCAAGGAATTACCGTACATTTATAAAGTAGTCGCTTCTAGAAGCACAAGGCCCATACTGTAGATTTAACTCGATTAAATTGGGCTATAATCTTGTTGATAGTGATACGTGGTCGACTCATTGATGGATTTCTTTGGAAGACAATACCTATGTCCTGCTTCAAGATATTAATAATCAAAAAAACTCAGCCTGCAAACTATCTTAATTTGTCCTCCGACATTTATTATGATATTTTGTGGGCATATAGCTCCTAATCTTTATAAAGGATACACTGACTTCCACTCCAATATTGCTTTTGAGAGGTAGCCTATCATTTTCCATATCTATTGCTCTCTAAATTTAGCATTTTTTAATTTTCGCGAACGGATTTAATTATCTAAAGTGTAAATGAACGGTTAATAAAAGATCTGTGTAACTTTCATCGTACTTTCATTATCTGTATGTCGGGTCGATGAAAATCTTACTGCAAACAGCATCCTAAATCAGTTATATAGTCATGCGCAAGTATTTTGAAGGGAAGAAGTAGATGCGGTTTTTGAAAAAGAGGATGAATAAGTTTGCGCCAATTTAGTAGTGACTCTTCCACTTTTACTAGCGTAAAAAGCAGACGCTCCTGCGGATGATAAGTACACTCTACCAATCCAGGATGGCAGGTAGATTTAAACTTCTAAAAAACCTTTTCATGTTGTTCATTTCCCATGATATTCAAATAATATCACCTTTGATTGTTTTTTCAATGTATTCGTCATTTTTTAATAGCGCAATCAATCTCACTTCTATAATCGTTATTCGCAACCAATAAAATGGAAAGTCCATATTCTCTTTTTTCCACGTAACTTTCTAATGTTCGTCGATCGAGAAGCTGAATGATTTAAAAAGGCAGTCTTTTTTTAATCCTCTTTCCTACATGTGGGCGAAGAAGGAATTAATATTAACTTATTTATCCTTCTTTTTTAGAAAATGAATGATCTGTATACCTTCAATTCGCAGCAAATGCATTCCATTACACACGAACAACAACTCCCACAGAAACATACCCTCTTCAGGAAAAAAATACTATGTCAGAGAGAGGCCAAAAAACTACCAATAAATTAAGGATTCATAACAGAGGAGGAACCAATCATAGGACAAAGGAGAGTTAGTCGCAGCCCTTTCAAAAAGGTTACATTCAATTAGCCCAATCCATCATTATGCTGGGAGGAGTCATCATGCCTTTCGCCGATGCCTAATTCCACGTCTCTCAATCAATAAAATTTGGAAGCTCTTGCTAATCAGTTTCCAGAGCTGCCTCCCCTTTCGAAAAGATACCCACAAAAGTCGATGGAAGAAAGCCGGATCATTTAAAGGCCAGTTTTAAGATCTTTTTCCGCAGTAAAAAGGCCTGAAACAGACAGAATTAAGGCTGATTAATGCTTGAACATTAAAAAAGATCCTCCTATTTGTCGATAAAGGCGTATTCTTTCGCTCAGAATGAGTCCAAAGATAGTTTTACCCCTTAGCAACCGCAAACTCCCAAAGGCATTTAGAATTAATTTATAAGATAAAGGTCCTCGTTCAGTAAATTCTTAGTGCCGAAATCGTAAATAAAACTGCAAAATGACCAATCTAATAAGTAAAAGCCCTCATTTGCTGGACTAAAAATTCTAAGGGCGTCAAAGATTCGAAAAGCTGTTAATAATCTAAAACAAGTTTTTCTAAAAACTGTACATGCCCACGGGTTACTGATTTATATACTTAATAATTGCTGATAGCAGATGAGTTTAAATACTAAAAAGCCCGCGATTTGGGTGTTAGATATAAAATCAGACGGGATATAATATTAGTAAACTAATTTGTTTTCAAGGTAATTTGGATCAGATATTTTATGCAGTAAAAATGTCGTACAAAAAGACTAGGTTCCCTAGAGAATTATTTGGAGCGAAGATATTTGAAATTTAAAAATGTTTTTCTAATCATTTAAATAAAGATAAGGTTTTTTTGCCCTACAAAGCGAGTTAAATCAGTTTACTGAGAAGATAAAGGACTATAATCTTAGGGCAGTCAAGCCACAGTGTTGGAGAGCGCAGCTACAACTTTGGTCTTTGATTTTAATCAAATTAAATGCGTTTTTTGCTCTTAATGCTGATAAAATAATTGATTATATTGTAATAAAAAATAAGTTGGATTGAGATGAGTTCATAATCAGAGGAAGAAGGCTACACCCCAGAAGCATCCAATGAATGCGAAGAGGGTTAAAATGGAGGGAAATATCATAGAAGGGTTGAGAACTTGGAGAAAGCGTCAGTCTAGGGGAAATGGACTCAAGATGAAAACATCAGATATGCCCTTTTCATGGATTTCCACTCAGCCGTCTTTGCCTCTAAAGAACGGCGCAAGTACACTCAGCCTGAGTCAGATCTACTCGAATCTTCAAGTCTCTCGCTGCTTTCCTTGAAACTCGAACTCCCCGTCAATGCCGCAGTCACTTCCAGAAAATCATGAATAAGTTCAAGAAGCTCAACAAAGTTAGGCATCACTTTCAGCAACTGATTGGTCCGGTTCTGTATCAGAAAAAATATGAATAACTTACTGACAGGCTCAAAGATAGTGTGATTCTAAATGATGTGGATCACGGCCCAGCTGACATTGGAATACAGACAGACCAACTACAAGTTCAACTCAGTGACCTTTCCAACTTCTAGGTTCTTCGTTTAATGAATTTGTTAAATGAGTATTACCGTTGCCAAATCCCTTTGACTGAAACCACGATCAAAATGGAGGAGAATGGTCTAAACCTTTATCAATATGGTTGTCTCCCCTAAAAAGATGAGTGATTGATAGAGTGTTGAAACCCATCTTTCTTTTCAATCTAATACATTTGATCATGCAAATATGAAATGAACAGGAATGCCCTGGTGTGAGTTGTTATGGTCACGTTGAGTTGAAGTGAGAGAGTGAGATCCTATTCCGGTGGTTGGTATATGTTTTTGATAGGTTTGAGAATGATGGCATTTCTTCCTTTTTGTATAATATTATAGATTTAACCAGTTCATTATTACTAAGTTTATTTTTGGATTTAATTACCAATTCATCAATAGTTCATGACCAAATAATCATTATTACTTCTTTTTAAATTGTCGACTATTCTTCCAGAAACCATATATATAATAAATAAATATTATAACTATCAGGAAATGGATCAAGACACTCATTTTCAGCAACGCAGTACAATATTTGTTGTGATTCCTCACTGATCAAATCAAAAGCAGATGTTTAAGCTGATGGTGGACAAGATTGAAATCTATAGAAAATAGGATGATGGTTCCCTCACAAATTATGCAATGATTTCTGAATATTTATAGAAGAAATATTTTTGTAAACCCAAAAAAGATAGATTTACTCTATAATTTGAATAATTAGATCAGATTGGTTTATATTTGTATAATTCAATATAAATCGAGAAGGCATGACTTATACCTCAGCCCCTTTGTATTGCGTGGTAACCTGCGGGGAGGGGTGCATCAAAGCATTATACTACTCTGGCTCTATTGTTTGTATAGTGCTATCAGTACTGACCTGTATACTGGCTCTATACAACATAATCATGCACTTCATCAATTTTAACAACCCTTATTTTCAATCAAAAATAATAAGTATCCTTTCAAAGACACAGTTCTTATGCTAATGCCACCTATCTTTTGCTTCACGTCTACTGCTTCCTATCACTCAGTAGTATCATTATGCTTACACAGCGAGTAATGGTATACCTCACGCTAATACGTGATGGTTATGAAATTATTGCGTTATTTGCCTTTTTTTATCTTATCTTCTCTTTCGTGGGCTACAACCATACTACTGTACCATTTTATTGATTTAGAACCAGTTATAGGATCGCAAAGTTTATTAAATAATCCTAAGCGAATCCACTGATATTCCTCATGATTTTCCCTGTTCATGTTTCCAAAAGCCCTACCAACTCTCAAACTGGATGAAAGCGAAATATTTTACTCACCGTTGCAAACGGATGGTTCTTCAATACATCTTTCTAAAAATGATCACAACACTTATTATTGCAATATTCTACCCGAACTACGAATTGATAATTCAAGACCTAACCAAAGAGGATTATATCGTTTACAGATATATTGATATAGGAGTATACTGGATCACAACAATTTCTTCTTATATTGCCTACTACTATATAACACTCTTCTATAAATGTTTACAAAAAACACTGAGGCCATTCAAACCGGATCTTAAGTTTACGACATTTAACATAACTCTGTTCTTCATTTATTGGCAGAAAGTATGGCTAGTAGTATTTTAAAGTGCCATTATCGCATGCTTCCATGAGTAAGCACCATCTTATAATCGAAAATCAGTCATTTATGGCCTTTAAGTAGTTATTGTCATATTTAGCATATTCTTGTTTGCATTGAGATGTTTTTTCTGGTGTTTGCTTATCTTTCCACCTATTCCTATCAGCATTACACTTTACTGAATCAACGCCAGATGGGATCGTTAAGCTTTATTGTTCGAGATATCATTGATATATTCAAAAAATAACTCAGACTTATCAAGCCAAAGAATTTCGGATTTGTATCAAAGAACGATAAGACTGAAACAGAACTCATGACAATAACCAGTAGCATGGCTAAGAAAAATGCAGAAATGGGTTGCCGGAAAAACATTAGAGCCGATGCTGAGGTACGTAGTCGTATAATTTCAAATTATTTTTGACTATTCTTGATTGTTTATAAGGTTATTTGGTTGTATTATCTGTTGGTGCAACTAAAATAAAGGTAACTCAATTTAGATGGTTTGAAAATACAAAGGCGAAAATATGATATTTAAACTATACCTTATTTTTATATTATTTAGTAGTTGTAATGGGGAGTGAATGCCAAACTGTCAACAAAAACTAATAACCACGAAGGGAACATCTTAAAGTTGAGGAAAATAATAATAATATTACTTCCCTCTCTCACCAAAATGAAAATCAGATGATTAGAAGTTAAGTTGGAAAAAACAGTCTCCTGAATTAGCTTGAGCCTATTCTAACAGATAATAACAGCTCAGAAGAAATTGTCATTCGCTTTAGCAATGGAGCAATATATACGGGATATTTAAAAGCATCGAAGAGGGAGGGAAAAGGCACACAAGTTTGGGCAGATGGTTCGAAATACTCAGGAGATTGGGAGGATAATGCCGCTTCGGGGATGGGTAAATTTTAACATCAATCCGGAGATATTTACGAAGGAAACTGGATTAAAAATTAAGCAAACGGTTATGGTAAATATTAAGGAAAAAATGGCACTAAATTTGAAGGAGAATGGAGTCACGATCTGCAGAACGGAAAGGGTAAAGAAACTTGGCTTGATGGTAGTTCTTATGAAGGTGAGTATATCCAAGGTATAAAAAATGGAAAAGGACGTTACATTTGGCCGGATGGAAATATATACGAGGGAATGTGGAAAAACAATTAATTTCACGGTCAGGGAGTCTACACATTTAAAGATGGGAGAAGGTATGAAGGAGATTGGTTACAGGGAGCAATGCACGGAGAGGGTCACTACTTCTGGCCCAATGGTCAGTAGTATTAAGGAGAATATAACATGAATTTGAAACATGGATTTGGTTGCTATCGCTGGAAAGATGGCAAACGTTATGAGGGGTAATGGAGGAACAACATGCGTCATGGGCGCGGCAATATTAAATATTTGGACGGTACAATAAGAGAGGGCCTCTGGTAAAACGATCAGCATGTTAGTTGGTAGACTCCTCTTTAAGATACTATCAAAAACAGCCAATTTGACTCTCGCCTCTGATTTTTAAACTCTTAAAATTTGTAATGAAGTAGCCTTTAGCAAATAACTGTATAAAGTATAATGGTGATTAGCATATTCTAAATTGCGAGCATTGTGCGATTATATTTTCCGCTTAAAATAAAGATTTCCTAGATGGTAGCATGAATTTATAATAGTCATTCTTGATAACGTCATAATCAATAGATATATAGATATCTGGTTGGAAAATATATTTCATTGCTGTGAGCGCATATAAGAGGCCATTTGCTGTTTTTTTTGATTGGTCGGGTTAAAGTAATCGATCATTATTATCGATTCGTCAATTTTAGCGGGGAGGTCGTTCTACATCTAAACGGATACTAAACTCTCCTTGAATTGACCCAATAACATCGGACTCATACTGCCGCGTATTTGTTTTGTTTTCTGCAGCAGAAATTATGGAAGTACCTTGGGTGTCTATGGTCTAGGCAAGTACTTCCGAGTCGTTTTTTACAATTTTTATTATTGAATCGATTTAACTTCTATTCGCTGGATGTTCATCACAGTCATTTGCTGACTGGTCCCGTAGTTTTCTTTGAGATTAAAAGGTTGTTTTTCCTTGAAAGTCTTTTTCTAATCCATATTTTGGGGGGAAGTAGCATTGGGTTGTATATGAAACTTCACTATTTTTTTTAAATTTAGACTAGAGTCCTGATTAACTAGAGTCAGTCTGCTATGAGGCTGGTTGGAGAATCGACAGAGACCCTCACTATTTGATATTGATGATCGATTGCAATTGCTTTTGAGTGAGTGTTTGCCTTCTTTTTTACCCTTATAGGAAGCCATCTTCTGGGGAGTGGTTGGTATTTACGCCTAGGATAGCCTTGGACTGCAACAGGTATGAAAAAATCTGATATTTTCCTTCTTTAGCATCTTCGATAAAATCAAATCAAATTGTATATTAATTTTGATGGCATTTAAGAAACAAAAGCTTATTCTTTACTATTCAGTCAAATTGTTTTCAGAAATGACTAATTATGACTGACTTGATTTCTGATAGGGCGCCTAAGAAATTTGTGGCCAGCGAACTTTGATAAATAAAATATACAAATGAAACGATCAAATGCTAAGGCTTTATACGCTTTTGCTAAAAAACAAAAACTTAAGGATTCGAGATCCACAAAAGATCTTAATGATTCACTTGATGGTGGAGAAGAATTACCAAAACAAGTTCCATCCAATAAAAAACCACATTTTCGGACACAGAGCTGCCCCTCCATAGAAGAACCACTCAAATACAGCCCGTCAAAACGAAGTAAGGCTGATGTAGTCGAGAAGGAACCCACAGTTCAAAGTTATGGAGGGAAAAACAAAATCCTTCATCGGCATTGCCACAGTCAAGCCTCTCTATATAGTGGATTCCTCCCTCAACAGAGCATATCAGTTGAAAACCTCTCGACAATCCTCTACCGTAAAAGTGGTAAATAAGGCGGCCTGAAAAAGATGGGTGCGATTAATAGAAGTCGTCAATTTGTGATAAACAACGATCAATTCAGTAAAGCCCGCCTGTAGCAGCAGATGCGTGCATACTAGCTAAGCGAGTAGCTGCGTGAGTTGGATCGCAAAACTTCAGGCATAACAATAAAGCAGCAGATTCTATAAAATTTGTTGCAGAAATATGAATACGAACTATCATGACTCAATGGGTCAATGATTTGATTTGTTTTTGATAAAATAGTCAGTTATTTGAGAAAGAGGAAATCGAACATAAAATTATATCTTTAGACTTTCTTATTAAATGGTAGAACTGTTTTTTTGACACAATAATTAAGATATATGCTTATGAGCAAGTATCCCTTTCCAAATTCCAACTGCCATGGAATAAAATGTAATGTGGATCATTGCAAGAGAGACGCATCAAAAGTAAAGTGAGGATTCATCGAGAATGTACTTGACATGTTTCTCGAGTTACTGCCGGTAGAGGTTAGTGTCGTGCAGTCCCTTAGCGCGGATTAAGAATTTGACTTCTTATAGTTTTTAGAGAAGATATTTAGTGTAGGCATCTGGTGCCACTTGCCTCACCGTTCGTTTTTCACCATCAACACTGTTTAACTGCCCGCCTTCCACGAAGATTCGTATCACGCAAGGAATCTGCTTCTTGGCTACAGCTAAGTGGAGTGGAGTACGACCATAGATATCTTTGGCTCCCGTGTTTGCACGAAATCGTTGAAGCAACGATTTGGTGAGGTAAGCATGACCTTCTCTGGCTGTCCAATGCAGCGCAGTCATCTTGAAATCATCTACATCAAAGGCTAAATAGGGATTTGCTTCGAGAAGACGCTCCGCTTCTGGTTACCCCTTCTTTACCATTGCAAAGAATTCCTTACTATTATAGTAGTTAAATGATTTTTTGATGAGTCCCTTGTTCTTGTTGATCTCTGATAAACTTAAATTATCTTCTCGCATACGCACTGTTAATCCCCTTAAAGCTTTTCTGAAGATTCTTTTCTTCTCTGTCAGATCATGATGACCAGGATTACTGCGTTCAACTCTTTTTTGATCAGTGACTGAGTGATTGCGACGACCAATGAAAGTACTCTCCTCAAGTACCCACTCCCCCACTGTCCCTCGCTTCTGTTTCGGCATCTTAAAAGGAACGAGCTTGACCATTTAATATGTATATGGTATTTCTTTGAGGGGTGGGGGTGGTTATGGTGGACCTGGAAAAAATACCTTTAAATCTCGAGGAAGTGAGCGAAAACCTAAAGGTTCCGCTTAAGCAACTATATGACTCTCGTTTCTGAGAAAATCTTCGACTGGACTAAACTGATCTTCCTCGTTTGTCTTTTTTTGAAGAGTTTGCTTGACGATGGACTCGATTTTTAGACTGCGGGCCTGTTTGACTGATCGACGCGCACGGTAATGCTCCAACAGTTTATCATGGATTTCTTGAGTCATCTTAATTTTATTATTACTGTTGATATGGTTAGACGAATGGCATAGTTTTTAGTAATATTGGGATGGAAGACAACACTAATGCTCGCTACTTCTTTCCCTCTAACAGTAAACGACTCAAAGCAACGGTTTGGAGTCCTCTTGTTACCATGCACAGACGATAAATTAGTCAATAACTAGCCGCGAGGGTGAAGGAGGCTCAGAAAAGTCATCACAGCCACTATAGTACTGATAAAATAAGCAAAACTATTCAATCGGAGCGATTAAAGACTCATAATCGCAATATTACTGATAAAATAAGCAAAACTATTCAATCGGAGCGATTGAAGACGAATAGCCGCAATACTACGGAGATAATAAGTAAAACTATTAAATCGGAGAGATTGAGGGATCCTAGTAATAAAACAAAGAATAAAAGATACGATAGCAAAGTTATTCCCAACAGATTGACAACATAAAACATTGGACTTAAAAATTTGCTGTAGAAAGCGATGCGTCTTAAAACATAAGAGATCAGTTTGAAAGGTAATCCATTCTATAAAATCCAGAAGAAAAGAAATTCATTGTGGAAGAGTCATAGACTGGGTTTATCTCAGAAGATATAACATTTATAGCATACTTTTAATTAATAACCTAGAGAGCAGTTGTTTCAAAATCGTAGTCTATGGTCCTTCAATGATGAGTTTAGCTCGAAGCTGCGTTCTAAGAGTTAAACAGTAACTTATTACTAAATAAAAAACTACTACGAAAGTAAATACGGCAGATAACCCATTCTACCCGTCTGATCGTTCAATTATATTTCATATTATAATTGTAATTAGCAAAGCTAAGGACAATGGAATCAACGAATGTGGAAATTACTATCCCCGAACTGCTACAATGTTAGTCCATACTCGTTGGCGAGGTGCAACACTGTCAAGAAACACAAGGCTGGAGAAATATTTTAACATTGTCCATAGCCCTAGTAGAGACTTTGAAAGGTTGATCTTTCATGCATCAAGTCACGCATTCGCCTTTTTGATTACATTATTGATATCTGCTGACGTCGCACATCTACTTGTATCTCAGGTAGCATCATAGTCACCTCGGGTAAATCTGTATTATCTTCCATTGTTAACTGATGTTATGAACTTAATAAGGAAAGTAATACAGAGAGAAGGAAGTCTGAAGTTTAGGAGCCAGCAGAAAACGATCTTCGATCTATTCGTGAAATTCGTTTTTATCTGCATCTTTGCGAAAAATTGAATTTCTTGTATCTTCTTCTTGTTCATGATTGAGGCTAAAATCAACGTAGGTTGTTGGATCTTCCTCCCTCGGTTCTGCTTTGATTAATGCTTAACTTTTGGATGTATTTACCTTCATTCCCAAGGCTTTCTTCGTGGAATCTCCCATCCAATCGTTAGCATCTTCGATAACATCCCTTTCTGTCCTCAGTATTTTGTTTTTAAATTTAATCTCTTTAGAAATTGCTTTTTTATTATCGACAAACAGGTCTTCCATATCCATTTAAGAGTAGTTGTTACAGTAGTTCTATTTTTAATCGAACCATTACTCTACCTCTTCGTCGTGAATCAATCCCAAGACCTTTTACTCGAAACCACTACGGAACATATTGAGCTCAGTAAATATCATCAAAGGATCTTATGTCTTCCATGGACCGGAATACTCTCCCCATGGCGGATATTTTACAGGATAATCGCCTTTTTTAATCAATCTTAGAGTTAGTAGATCATCCATTGGGAGAGTATTCAGTAGCATAGAGTTGGGGCAAAATTGATCGAACTGCCTGCGTGTGCGCTCCAGGATAGGATCCACCCTAAATGCCAGTTCCAGAGCATTTAAATTTAAGTTCTCCAGCTTTTTCTAGAGATGCTCACTTTATATACCCTCAGACATTTTCATAACTTGGGGTTAAGCTGGATTGCCCTCTTTTTCATGTTAAATCTTTAGTTATTCTGTGTCATGTTCCCTCCTGGCCATTGCGTTCAAAATGTTGTAGGTAATTGAATGGATGGCGTCCACTCGATAGCCATATATTTTGTAATCATTCTCCAAAGTCGAGGAGAGACGCTTCCAAGCATGTTCGTTCTCTAGACTTTCTAAGTGAGATACAAATTACCTGCGAAGTCAGGTAGTCGCTACAGATCGATCATCGGGACATCGAAAGCATTCTTTGCGCTCACTTTCTGAATGTATGTGGAAATACGTTCTTGGCGAGGAGTTTGTGTACTGTTTCACAGACTCGATCCAGGTCGCTATTTTCATGTTCGAGCACTTAAAGATCCACATCATCCTAAGAGTCTATTGACATGACTCTTTTTGGTGGATGGGAGGGAGACGTATGATTATGATGTACGAGCTGCTCCTGGTGCGTAGCAAGCTCTGTGAACATCTCTTTATATTTAGTTTTGCTCTTTTTTGAGCGTGGATCCGGGGCGGGTTTCTTTGCCATTTAAATCAGTTTATCTTTGGAGGGAGATATATTTAAGAGTGTATATATCATTAGATATCAATCCATTTCACTTAATCGGGAATAGAAGCTAGTCTTCTTGCCAACTTTACTCGGATGGTAACAAATGCAGCAGATCGACATCAGGGTGATGAAACACACAAACGAAGCAGCCATGCACATGTAGCCGGCTGTTCTGCCGGCTCCAGTCATAAAATCATAAAAAGCGTCGTGGCAATTCTTGATTGAGCTCAAACAGGCTAACTACAAAAATATGTACCAAAATCAGTGCAGTCGTTGATGTCACGGAAGCGATAATAATAAAAATTCAAGTTATAATTGCTCTCTTTGCCATTAGAGAGGGGGCACCATCCTCCGCATCCGAGAAGTGTCTCTAAAGTCGAGAGGATCTGAATCTTATCTATACCATTGATAATGTTAGAACAATCTCCAAATTTTATGACACCAAAGGCATCATTAGTTTTGACATTGGGTAGCATAGTGTTTAGAGTTTGAGCTAGATATGAACTCTGAGTTTGTATGTTACAGGGGCAGGCGGTTGTGCAAAATTTAGAGTACGCCTCCTGACTTGTGCTGTAAAGATCATTTATTATTGTCGTTTTTGAACCAGATGTACAATCAGTACCAAAGATGGTTTCCGGACCCACGAAAAAAAAGACCGTGGCTGCTAGGAAAACCAATAGAAAGACCATCACTCCAATGGAGAAGAGGCCCAATAGGCAAGTGCCATTGTTTGATTTTTTCGACATACGCTTCATAGCTCCAGCAAGTCCAGCGACCCCCAGCAGCAGGAATATTATTGAGGAGGCATAAAGCGCGATGAGCGAACCATTGGCTATGTCCTGACTTGCAGCAGCTATGATATCTTTATTTTGGACCTGCATATAAACAGTGACTAGGTAATTGTTGTAATACGCGCAAGAAGGGCTAGGGAGATGATGACGGAGCAGATGGATCCAAAGAATACCACAGCCTTAAGACACCTGATTGGAAAATAGCACATGTTTGATGTAAATTCTAATGGTGTTATGATAAATGCAAGATAAATCGTACTTGTTAGACTTTATCAAATATCTATCTGGGAAAGATTATTTAGGTCATTAGATCACTAATCAATTTATCGACTTTATAAATCTACTGCAGCCTAAAT